>JACCDP010842021.1_pt1 | contig 42723 bp, 53 predicted proteins | sample 7445841 | NCBI WGS metagenome assembly JACCDP01 (sample SAMN15323441, study PRJNA562643) | freshwater metagenome | isolation source: river surface water | place: USA:Blue River Watershed | collected 2017-08-17
CAGGCGACCGCGCCGGTCGCGCCGGTCTTCACGCCGGCGACGCAGCCCACGCCCGGCTTCGCCATGCCGGCCGCGACCGTGATGCCGCAGCACCCGCAGACCGCGCCCGCCGCGCAGCCGAGCAGCGCCCGCGCTGCGGCGGCCCAGATGCTCGGCGGTGAGGTCTCGCTCGCCATCGTGCCGCTGCTCGAACTGTCCAGCGTCAAGACCGAGGGCATGCGCGACCTCAACCAGCTCGCGCACGAGGCGGAAGCACTGGCCCGGCGCGAGATGACGGTCAACGACCTGGCGGATGCCGCCTACGGCAAGGGCAAGCAGGCCGCGCTGCGGGCCTTCGCGCAGCTGCTCACCAAGTGGTCCAAGGTCTATGTCCTCAAGAACGGCTACGACCTCGTGCTGCCCGAGGGCTACCTCGCCGTCGCGCTGTCACGCACCACCGTCCTCACCATGTTCGATAAGGGCACCCCGACCGTCGTCTCGGTGGGGTAACTTGACGAGCCTCATCCAGATAGTAACCTAACCATCCCCGATCAAGGATCATCCCATGAACTATCCGCAACAGGGCTTCGCGCCCCAGCCGCAACAGGGCTTCGCGCCCCAGCCCGTCGCCCAGGGGGCGCAGGCGAATCTCTTCAACCAGTTCCTCAGCGAGCCGCCGCGTGCCCGCGTGGACCGCAGCAAGCCGGCGGACGGCACCTATGTGGTCCGGTTCACGCCGGAGTGCAAGGTCGACTTCTCACAGAAGGACGGCCGCCCGATGCTGGTCGTGCGGTATACCGTGCTGGAAAGCACGGTGCCGCAGATGAACGGCCACGGCTTCGGCATCCCCTACTTCTGGACCACGCGCAACCAGCTACAGGACCTGGCCGAGCTGGCCAAGCAGATCTTCGGCGCCCATCTGCCGCAGGTCGCACAGCAGACCCAGGGCCAGCCGCAGCCGCTCGCCCAGATGATGGCGCAGGTGCTCGCGCAGGGTCTGCACGCCAAGCTGGTGGTGCGCCGCTCCCCGAAGCAGATCGCACAGCAGGGCTACGACAACGCCTACGCCAACCACGACTTCTCAAACTTCAGCCAGCAGCCGTTCCCGCTGGCGAGTGTGGTCGCGGTCGCCTCGCAGACGCCGCCGATGGCGTCGGGGTTCGCGGCCCCGCAACCGACGCAGGCGGCCCCGATGGGCATGCCGCAGGCCCCGATCAGCGCACCTCCGGCGCCCGCGCAGCCCGTCCCGTGGGCTGGTGCCCCGCAGGCGCCCGCGCAGGCCCAGCCCTGGGCCGGTGCGCCCGTCGCCCCGTCCCCGCTGCCGGCACCCGCCGGTGGTTTCTCCAACAACCCGGCGCCGGCCCCGTTCTTCATCCCCCCGGGAAATGCGCCTCGCTGAAAGATCCGCCATGCCTATGCCTCCTCCCCATCTCATGAAGAGCCACGCTGTGAAGAAAAGCAGCACGCCCCTGAACGAGTCCATCGAGATGCGGTCCTACCGCTGCATCGTCAAGGACGCGACGATCGAGTATGTGGAGAAGAGGTCGGGGAAGAGGCTGATCAAGACCTACCCCAGCGAGCACGCCGTGCGTGTGATCGCTGGGCGTCTGCGTCGCAAAGACGAGGAGTACCTGAAGGCGCTGCTGCGGGCGATCCGGCGCCAGGGGCGCATCGCCGGCAGCCAGCTGCAGCCCGATGACGAGCCCGCGGCGGAGACCACCACCGTGGCGCCCGACGACCACCAGGAAGACGCGCCGCCGGCCATGGCCGCCAGCGCTCCCGACAACACCTGAACACACGAGGCCCGCCTCCCCGATGGGTGGGCTTTCGCGGGGATCACATGACCAGAATCCTGTCGTTTGACACGGAAACATACCTCATCACCGCCACCGACAAGGCACCCAAGCCGGTCGTGTGCCTGTGGTGTGATGGCGGGAAGCCGTTCCTGACCAGACCAGACGACATCGCGACATATGCGCTGTGGAGCGATCCCGCGACCGTGTTCGTCGGACAGAACATCGCCTACGACATCATCGTCATGATGCGCTGGCACCCGAGCCTGATCCCGCACATCGTACGGGCGCTCGATGAGGGTCGCGTGTTCGACATCGGTCTGCGCCACAGCATCATGCACCTGGCCGCGGTCGGTGCTGCGGGATACGACCCTCGCATCAGCTTGGCGACCATGGCCAAGCTCTACCTGAACAAGGACATCGCCGCACAGAAGAAGGGCGACGACATCTGGCGCCTGAAGTTCGGCACGCTGGACGGCGTCCCATTCGACCAGTGGCCGGCGGAGGCGCTTGCCTATTGCATGGACGACGCCTCCATGCCCTGGCACATCTTCCAGCTGCAGGGAGGCCTATCGAACATCCAGCCCACGGAAACCGCTCAGGTGCGCTCTGCCGTCGTACTGAACGCCATCGGCACCTGGGGCTTCAAGATCGACCGCGCCAAGCGCGAGCAGCTGCGTGGCGAGACCATGGCCCGCATCGCTCCCTTGGAGCAGAAGGTCGCTCCGCTGGGGTGGACTGGCGAAGGCAGCAAGAAGAAGCTCGCCGCGGCCGTGCTGGACGGCTGGCGCCGGCTGCAGTGGGGCGAGCTGACGACCTACGCAAGCGCCACTGGTGCGCAGCTGCGGCTTGAGGGGTGGCAGACCGTCGCAGAGAGCGCCGATGTACTCGACCATCTGAGGCTGCACATCGAGCAGCGCACGGTCGGCCTGCTGGTGCAGGCCGGTGACGGGGACAACGAAACATGGTGCCGGAATGCGAGCAAAGCCATCCAGGCACCCAAGCGCACCGGCAAGACGCTGGCGATCTCTACGAGTGAAGAGGATATCGAGCCGATCAAGCAGCACATGACCGGCGCCGCCGACTTCTTCGCCCTCAAGCACGAGCAGAAGGTCCTGAGCACCTACCTGTCGGAAAGCACCGACTACGACGAGATCCATCCGCAATTCGTCAATCTGGTGAGCACAGGACGCACTGGGTGCCGCGAGCCCAACACCCAGAACTGGCTAAGGGACGGAGGCTTGCGGGATATGTTCCTCCCTCGCGATGGCATGCAGTTCGGCATCGTGGACTACTCGCAGCTCGAGCTTTGCACGCTCGCCGCGACCATGCGCACCTTCTGGCCCGATGTTCGCTGCACATTGGGAGAGGCCATCGACGCAGGCAAGGATGTCCACTGCATCACGGGTGGACAGATCTCGGGCATCCCCTACGAGAAGATGATCGCCGGCAAGAAGAGCGACGACACCGTGAAGCGGTTCCGCCAGGCTTCCAAGGCTTGTGTTTCTGAACACAGCCCTGTGTTGACCAAACGAGGCTGGGTTTCTATATGTCATGTGAAAAGTGACGACCTTCTCTGGGACGGCGTGGAGTGGGTGGTCCATGGAGGTGTTGTAAAAAAAGGAAAGCAATTGGCTTTTCGCATGTATGTGTTTCCTGTTTATGTCACAGCTGATCACCTTATTTACCTTGGGAATGATGAATGGCGGCGCAAGGATGACATGGGTCCAGCAACAGAAGTCGAAGCTCGCTCAGTAGGGCTGGCTTCGTTGGACGCCAGTGGCGTGGGGACAAGTCGTTGGGTGCCGAACTTTATCGGACCAGCCCCTTACGACCATATTTTTACGGAGACATACGACATAATCAATTGTGGCCCTCGTAATCGTTTTCAATGTGGGCCATACCTAGTCCATAATTGCAATTTCGGCCTCCCAGGCGGTTTGGGCGTCACAGCTTTCCAGGCCTACGCTAAGGGGAACTACGGCGTTGAGATGAGCCGTGGCGAAGCGTTCCAGAGCATCACCGGCTGGAAGCGCACCTGGCCCGAGTTGCCGGGCGTCTACCTCAAGTCGGCCCACGCGCAGATCGACACTTCGCCCGGCGGTCTCATGACGGCCAGCCTGATCAACGGCCGGCTCAAGGCCGGCTGCACCTACACGATGGCGTGCAACTACCGCTTCCAAGGTTTGGCCGCGGACGGCGCCAAGGCCGCGCTGTGGACTGTCTGGCGCGAGTGCGTGCTCGGATGGTACTGGTCGCGGGTGGACGGACACGGCTACGGACACGATCTGCGGGACAGCCCTCTGCGCGAGAGCAAGCTGGTCAACTTCATTCACGACGAGCTGGTGATGGAACACCGCAGCGGCGACCAGGAGGCGCTCAAGCGCCAGGAGGACCTGATGGTCTCGGAGATGCGTGCCGCGTGCCTCCACAAGGTGCTGATCGCCGTCGAAGGGCACTTGGCAGACCGCTGGAACAAGTAGGATTCCAGCATGCTCCCAGCTGTGGCTCATGTCGTACTCAAGGCCCGCCTGCACAAGGTCGAGAAGAGCGGTAATCTGCATCTGGTCGTGGCGCAGCCGCCTCCGCAGAACGACGCCCTTCGCGACCGCCTGCGCAGGATCGGCACGCCCGCGCACTGGCACCAGGACACCTGGGAGTGGTCCTATCCGCTCACGGTGGCCGCCGTGCTGGCCCTGCGGGATGTCGCGAAGGAGTTCGGGCTCGGCATTGAATACTCCCCGGATCTGGTCGAATTCGCACGGCAGCAGGAACAGCTGGACGAATATGAACAGAGGGTTCGCCTGAGCATCGAAAAGGCGATCCGCACGCAGGAACCGCTTCCACAGTACCCGACGAACACGCTGTCCGATACCAAGAAGCCGATGCGGCACCAGCAGGTCAGCTACCACTGGGGCCTGCGCACCAGCTCGCTGGTGCTTGCACACGACCCGGGCCTTGGGAAGTCGCGTTCAGCGATCGATATCATGGGCGGATGGTATCGGGAACGCCTGATATCCCCCATGCAGAATGTGTGGCTTCCGCAGCAAGGCCGATGGGGCGTCAAGGGCGGCGTGCTGGTCGTCACGCCCAAGGTCATGCTGCGCACCTGGCAAGAGGAGATGCTGCAGTGGCAAGGTGCCACCGGCGTCGAACTCGCGGGAACCAAGGAAAAGAAACTGAAGATGGCTGGCACGGTGGCGCACGCACACATCGTCAACTACGAGTCGTTGCGCAATGTCGAAGGAAACGAATACAGCGCCATCATCGCAGATGAGTTGCACCGCCTCGCCAACCACAGCCAGCAGACGGAGCGCATGCTGCGCCTAGCGTTCACCGCCCGCTTCAGGATCGGCCTCACCGGCACACTGGTCAGCAACAGTCTGGAGTCGGTGTTCTACCAGATGCTCTTCATCGACGGCGGTCGGTCGCTGGGGGCAAGCAAGACCGCGTTCCTTGAGCAGTATTTCAACCAGGAGACCGTCGCTCCTGGCGTCACCAAGAAGGAGCCCAAAGAGGGCGCCTTGGCGGCCGTCAGCTCGCGCATCAGCCGATGCGCCTACTTCCTCAAGAAGGAGGAGGTGATCGAACTCGGTGACCTGCCACCCAAGACGCATGTCCCGCTGCGCCTGGAGATGAGCGTCCAGCAGCGGAAGTACTACAACGACCTGAAGAAGGAAGCCATCGCGTACATTCAGGATCTGGAGGTCACCGCAGAGCAGGCCGCCGCCAAGGTCATGAAGCTGCGACAGGTCTGCCAAGGGTTCGTCATGGACGAGACAGGACAGTCTCGCTCGTTCAGCAACAGCAAGATCGATGTGCTGCTCGATATGCTCAAGACCAAGCTCTGGGGGCGCAAGGTCGCGGTGTGGTGTACCTTCACGCACGAGGTGGACACGCTGTGCCGCACGCTGCAGGCCGCCGGCATCGGGTATGTCAGGCTCGATGGAACGGTCACCAACAAGAAGACTCGTGATCAGGCGCTCAAGCTCTGGAACACGGAGCCGCGCATCCAGGTCTTCGTCGGGCAGATTCAGATGGGCATCGGCATCACGCTGCACGCCAACGAATGCCAGGTGCCGTGCTACGATTGCGTGTACATGAGCGTGGACTGGTCGTACACGAATTGGGTGCAGTCGCAGGATCGTATTCATCGCATCGGCCAGAAGTTCGCCTGCACCTATACCTATCTGCTGGCCGAGGATTCCGTTGATTGGCAGATCTACCAGGCGCTGCGAGCCAAGGAAGGCACGGCGCAGGCCGTCCATAGGCAGGGCAAGGACTTCTTCCTGGCACTACTCACCGAGGACACCCCGAACCTAGCGGCGGCAGCATGACATGGGGGCAGCGCGGGCGAGGGACACACGACCCTGGGATCGAAACCACGCAGCTGCTGTTGCGCTTGAGCGTTGTCCTGGGAGAAGAAGCGCTCGCAACCGCTCTGCATATCAAAAAGTCTACATTGCAAAATTGGATGCGACGGTATGTACCGCCAAATCGCGCCGATGATGTGCGCACCATTGCCGAACGGTCGATCAGACCGAAGGAACAACATGAGCATCAGCCCGCGCCAACAAGCGATCGTCGACCAAGTCCTCCTGGGGAGCAGCCTGCTCGTCCAGGCGTGCGCAGGCAGCGGTAAAACACACACGCTCGGGCTCATCTGCCAGGCCGTGCTCGCCGTACGCCCTCGCACGCGCATCGTCGCCTTGGCGTTCAACAAGGAAATAGCTGACGAGTTCAAGACGCGGCTGCCGCTGGCAGTGACGAGCTGCACGACCCACAGCCTCGGGTTCCGTGCGGTTTCCAAGGCTTACCCGGCCATCCAGCTCGACAACCGCAAGATGCGACGGCATATCAAGCAGACGGTGGCGTCGATTGAGGACCCCAGCATCCGAGACAGCGCGGAGAGCGACCTGCACCAGTTCTTGCCGCTGGTCCGAGACCTCATGCTCGATCCAGACAAGCACGACGACATCGTCATCAACGCTGCGATGCTCAACAAGGATATCTCAGTGCCTGAGACCAGCACCCCGCTGGTCGCCGTGGCGCTGCGCAGCATGGCGGCTGACACCACGGCGATCGATTACGCGGAGATGCTTTACTGGCCGGCGAGCGGGGGTTTCCGGCTTCCTGTCTACGACCTCGTCTTGATCGACGAGGCGCAGGATCTGAGCCCTGCACAGCATGCCTTGCTCGGGCACTTGCTGCGCCCAGGCACGCAGCTCGTGGCGGTGGGTGACCGCAAGCAATCGATCTACGCTTTCCGTGGGGCCGACGCCGCGAGCATGGACCGACTGCAGCAGAAGTACAGCCTGCACGAGATGCCGCTCGATGTCAGCTACCGCTGTCCGCGGAAGGTGGTCCAGATCGCGCAGTCGATTGTCGGCCCTGGCATCATTGAGTCCGCGGAGGACGCATCGGACGGTGTGGTGACGCAGCGTAGCGAAAAAGACTTGGAAAAAACCATGTTGGAGTGTCAGGGGGGTGAGTTGGTGCTGTGTCGCACGAACGCTCCGCTGTTCGCGTTCGCTATGAATTTGCTGTCTTGCGGCACTCCGGCGATCGTGCGTGGTCGCGACTTGGGCACGCAGCTGGCGCGGCGCGTGGAGCGGACGCAGGCGGAAGATGTGCCGGCGCTGATCAAAGCTATTGCGCATGAAAGCCAGGAAAAAATCGAACAATTGCGAGCGGCCGACGCTGACGAGTCTGCGATCGAGGCGGAGCTGGACATGCGGGCCGTCCTCCTGGCAGTCTGCGAAGACGCTCGCAGCGTAGCGGAGGTGTCTCAGCGACTGCGCATCCTGTTTGATCAGGACGAAGCGAAAAATCCTGTGATCTGCAGCACGATCCATCGAGCGAAAGGCCTGCAGGCTCGCACGGTCGTCGTGCTGGGAGGCCTCGCGCCGACCGGCTGGGAGCGCAGCGGGGACGCCGGCCAGGCTGCGCAAGAGCGGCACCTGCGCTATGTCGCCGCCACGCGCAGCCAGGACAGGCTGATCCTGCAGCCGCTCAAGAAGTCGTAAAGCCTTGAAACACAAGGACATAGAAATAAGGTATTGACTCTCTGTAGACCCTGCTAGAGTGCTCCCATCAGCGCAGCACCCCGCCGCGCACCTCACCCCGCCCGCTCGCCGGGCCTGCTGAAGAAATACCATGAACACCACCACGACCCTCACTCCCGCTACCCGCATCGCGCTCGCCAAGCTGTTCGCCGCGAGCGACGACGCGCCCCTGACCCCCGGTATCCACGAGGTGGACGACGTGGTCCGCCTTCACGTCCGCGCCGCGATCAAGGTCGGTAATCCCACGATCACCACCCAGATCTCCAAGGTCTCGCCCTGGATCCTGCTCGGCGCCGCGCTGAGCAAGCTCAACCAGACCACGCTGGAGGCCTTCGTCCGCGATGTCGTGCAGCGGCTGGACGCCGGCCTGCCCGTCGCTGACGAGGACGCGACCAAGACCGCGGTCGAGTGCGTCCTGGGCCAGATCCGCGCCGCGACCAAGATCGCCCGAGCTGGCAGCGTCCGTGTCCAGGGGGAGCTCGAGTTCCTCGACTAACTGGAGCGTGCTGGACACGAGCCGTCACCCCCTATCATCCCCTTTCCGAAAGGACTCCTCACATGCGTTTTATCTTCCTGCTCCTCCTCCTCGTATCCTGCGCCTTCGCGGGCGAGCCTGATCCGCTCGACCCTCTCGATCGCCTAGCCAACTTGCCCACGTGGCGTACGGTAGCTGCGGCGAAAGCACCAGCGATCGCAGCGAATGTACGAAAGCTCTCTCTCAAGGATTGGGACGCACTGCCTGGACCGGTAACGGTCGTCAAGGCCAACCAGCGAGGCGAGACGCAAGTGGACGGGTTGGTTCTTGAGGAAGGACAGCAGATCATCTTGCTCCCGCATCCGGTCGACTCTTGGTGCTCCATGCCGGAGCCGAACAAGTGGGCCCCGCGCACGACCTGGGCCGGCAGCGACAACCCTGAAGAGATCTACGCACTGACGCTCTACGCCTGGGTTAGGCCGACGCCTTCCGATGAGGCGGAGGCTATCCAAGTGCGCAAGAACCCCTTGATCAAAGGACCTGGCACGGTGACACTTGGGTTGATCGACGGCAACCGGGGAGACAATGTCGGAGCGGTGCGCGTCAAGCTCGTGCTGGTCGAGCAGGGCCGACCCAAGAAGTAGATACCCCACCTAACCTCCTATCCCCCCTATCCTCCTATATTTTAGGAAAACTCATGCCAACTGCCGACGAAACCGTCCTGCGCACCTACCCCCTGGACGGAGGCACAGCTACGCTGCGCCAGAAGAAGACCGGCGACTACATGGTCGAGGTCGAAGGACCTGGCGATCGTTATGTGCTGGGGGTGGCAGAGACGCCGAAAGCCGCGGAAGAGGCTGCACTGGGGCATGACGATGACTGGTTGCACCTGGAGGCGAACGAGGAGAATATGACCGAAGAGGAGAAAGACGAATAAAGCTCGTAAAGTCCTGGTTTGTTGTGTTTTTGTTGTGCGTAGTTGTTGGTAGTTGCCTTCTTCGTAATAAGTGGTATTTATCCTGCCCAAGGATAGATACCCTATGGATCAACCGCTCCCGCTCCCGCCGCCGGCCGCCCAGCCGGCGGCTTCGTTCGTCCCGCCCAGCATGGACCATGTTCCCGAGCGGGCAGGTGTGCCGGGCCGCCCGCTCAAGGACGCCGACGCCGACGCGGCCAAGGTCAAGCAGGCGAAGGATCGAGCCAGGCTCAACAACCTGCTGCCGCCCGTGATGGTCGACCCGGTGTTCTGGGTCTACCGGGCCAACGATCGAGGACAGCGCATCGCCGGCCAGAAGCCGCTCCTGCGCATCCCGGTCAGTGAGGTCGAGCTGGCCACCGGCAACGACCGCTCGCAGACGCAGGAGTACCTGCGCGGCAAGATCATCGAGAAGGTCGGCACCGAGACCGGAGCCTATCTGGTCGAGCTCTGTGACCCCAAGGGCACACGTCTGCCCGAATACCCGGCCCTCGACATCGTTTTCGACGATGACGACACCCTCCCCTTCAACCAGGAACCCGCTGTGTCCGATACCTCCGAAGAGCTGCCTCCGTACCGTGAACCCGTGCAGGACATGCGCCCGCCGGATCTGCCGCCTGATGCGATCAAGACGGTGCTCGAGCACGAGAAGGAGCGCAAGGCCATGGAAGGGCAGCAGCAGAGCAGCATGGTCACCATGATGCTCCAGATGCAGATGATGCAGCAGCAGCAGGAGGAGCGCCGCCGCGAGGAGGCCCGCCGCGAGGAGGAGCGCCGCCGTGAGGAGGATCGCCGCCGTGATGAAGATCGTCGCCGTGAGGAGGATCGCCGTCGCGAGGAGGCTTCCCGTCGTGATGAGGAGCGCCGCAAGGAGGAGCGCGAGCGTGAGGAGCGCCGCATGGAGCGCGAGCTGCGCGAGCGGGAGCAGCGGAACCAGATGTTCCTCGCCCTGCTGCCGATGGCCAAGGAATTCCTCGGCAAGAAGGACGACACCATGCTGCCGCTCATCCTCAAGATGATGGACAGCAAGAACGATCGCGAAGGATTTCGCGAGGCGATGAGCCTGATGAGCGAATCGAGCAAGCAGGCCCTGGTCAACCAGTCGGAGTCGCAGCGTCAGCTGATGTCGGCCAACGCCGAGGCGACCAAGATGCTCATCGGAAACATCATGGGCGTCAGCAAGACCATGGTCGAGTCCATGATCGAGGCCCAGCAGCCGGTCGTCGACGAGAACGGCCAGCCGCAGGAGGAGGGCACGATGGAGAAGATGGCCAAGATGTTCAAGCTGTTCGCCCCTGCGATCCAGGCCCTGTCGGCCGGGCAGCAGGCCGGACAGCAGGCCGTGGCCATGGCGCCCCAGGTCGTCCAGGCCATGCCCAACCCCGTGCCGCCTTCCGCAGTCGCTCAGCCCTCGCAGCCACAACAGCCCGCTGTGCCGACCCGGGCGACCCATCCCCACCTCACCGATCCGCAGTGGATCAACGGGGCCTTGAACACGATCCGCCGCATGGAGACAGGGGAGCTGTCGGCGGAGCACCGCGTCCAAGCGTTGCGTTGGGTCTCGCAGGTCCTGCCGCAGCCCATGCTCCTGGCGATCCGTGCCGGCAACGAGGAGCAGGTGCTGATGTTGGGCGCCGAGGGCATGGACGACTCGCTGACCGAGTGGATCATGGACGAGCGCCATATGGAGTTCCTGCGAGCGGCTGTCGCAGACATCCAACGCATGCTCACGGGCGCCTGGGACGCTGCTGCGGAGAAGGTCTCGCTGGAGGCGCACCGCGCCTACCACAGGGGAGCGCAGCCGCTGCCTGCCACCTCACCGCCCACGGCGGCCGAACCCGTCAGGCCAGCCCGACGTGCCGCCCCACCGCCGCCCGCGACGCCCGCCGCTCCGGCGACGGATGACGCTGCCGCCCCGGCCGCTCCTGCAGCGAGCACCTGATGCAAGCCATCGTGACGACCCCGCGCCATGTGAACCGCCTGGCGCTGGGGATCGTTCCGTTCTGGCGCTTCCAACTCGCCCCAGCCGTCGTGGAGCAACAGGCCTGCTTGGCGTTGATCTGGCGCTACCCGAGCGCAGCCGGCCCAGGAGAGGTCATCTGTGCTTGGGCTCCGATCCCCATGGCGTCTCCTGACAAGACAGGGCTCGACGAGGTGCAGCGGCTGGCGTCGGTTGCGGTCACGACCGACGACGAGGAGAAGGATGTGCAGCGAGCGCAGGAGGCCGTCAATATGTGGCGCAACGCTGCCCGTGGGGTCAAGGAGGCGACGCTCACCTCCTGCTGTCAGGATGTCGAGCGCATGGTGCGCGGGTACTGGGCCGTCCGTCGCTGGGTCGTGGAGGAGACGAACACCCCTGTGACGCTGGATTTCCCCGTAGGGACGATCAGACTGCGGCCCTGAGTCGGCGGGCGACGACGAAGCCCAGCACGGCCAGGCCGAGGCCCAGCGCCCCGATGCCGAGGATCTTGCCCCAGTCGGTCCCCGCCAGCCCCTCGCCGCCACGCATGCCCTTGTAGCGGTGCTGCGGCGGAAGGGCGGCGGGGACCGATGCACGAGACCACAGGTTCTGGACCGAACCCGTACCTGTGGCGCGGGGATCGAGGTTGCCGTGGCGCACGCTGACCAGGGCTTCCTTCGGGGCGATCAGGTCGCGCTTCTGCTCCACGGGGCGACCCCAGCCGGGGTCCACGGTGCGGCCAACTTGGCGCACGACCATCGTCTGCACGGGGATGTCGACATCCCGGCGATAGCCGCGGCCGACCCCAGTCTCGGCCATGGCGTTTCGGGTCGGCCCTGTTGAGCTGGCCGGTCGAGGCTGGTAGCCCGGAGGGGTCCAGTTGGACATGGTCAGGCCACCGCCTGCAGATCGGATGCTGGTCATGGGATGGTCACGCCAAGGGGGTTGCTTGTGGGATGGGAGTCGACGACTTGAATGCAGCGTCGATGATAGGCCCCGGCACGGGAGCAGGGGCTGGGCGAGGAGGAGCGGATGCTCCTGCCAGGCCACCGACCTGCTGGGCAGGCATGCACTCGGCCAGCTGGATCAGCGGCACGGTGATCATGGTGACCAGCGCCACATCGTCGAGGACATCGATCCATTCGAAGCCCGGCTTTTTGCGTTTCCGCTGCACGCGCAGCCACACGAGACCGCCGGCAGGGAGGATCAGCCACCAGTACTTGAAGCCCAGACGAGCCAAAGGGCTGGCGGAGAGCCCGGAGAGGGCATGCATGACCGTGCCATTCATGCGCGGATCCTATGCTGCCGAGGAGCCTCCAGCAAGGCGCGAGGCGGCGGGATAGGTCTGCTTCCAGGGCCCTTCCTGGTGCGTCGACTCGCCCTGGTAGATGCAGGTCCCTGACGGCATGCGGTAGACCCGCTTGTAGTAGGTGGCGAAGGCCCTGCTGATCAAGACCAGATGCCCGTTGGTCGTGGCTGCCGAGAGATGCTCTTCCGCGACATGACGGGCCGTTGGCGCGTCCTTGGCGTGCGCCCATTCTGGAGGACCAAACGCTTGTCGCATGTACGCTTTGGCCCGACGCCTAGCCTCGTCAGAGGTCAGATACTCTTCAACAAGAGCACTCCATCGCTTCTGGCTTGGGTTTTGTCCCCGCATGACGCTCAAAACATGCCCCTCGGGTACATAGATAGGATCTTCCCCGATGAGGAGGCTTACGAGACGGGACTGGCTTATGCAGATGACTTTCTTGCCTCCACTCGGCAAGTAGACGAAATTTCGCATACGAGGGTCGAGTGACCCTGCGTATTCGCCAGTTATGCTCTTGTAAAGCGTATCAATGGCTTGTGCTAATTCCGCAAGGTTTTGCCCTTCTTCCCACTCAAAGGAACGAGGCAGCTTGGGATTCAATTCCGGTATACCGTAAACGACTTGAATCGGCCCGGTCTGGTTTTTGACAGCCGGATAATCGTAGAGGCGATACGATTGGACGCCAAACTTTCGCAGCATCACCTCGTGTCCGCTTGGCAGACTCACTTCTTGCCCTTCCCCTGCCCCTTCTTTTGCTTCATCAGCATGTAAACCACGGCGATCAGGGCGAGGATCCCGAGGATGACGAGGGTCTGCTTGCGGACGGCGATGCCCACGAGCGGCAGCTGCACCCAGCCTTCCGGCAGAGGTGCAGACGGATCTGAACCGAGACCCCGCACATCTTGCGGAGGCAGCGCGGCGATGATGTCGCGCACTTGCCGAGCCGACTCGGGGTCGAGGTAGCTCGGCTCTTCGAGGTAGCTCACGCCAAGCCCACCTTGGCGCGGATACGGCGACCGGTCGGGGTCAGGAACAGGAAGGCGGCGACAAGCCCGCCGAGCACCATGACCTTGTTGTCCTTGACGAAGCTGACGGCCTTGTCGACCAGCGACGGGGCTGCGGCAACGGGCGCCGGCCCCGCCAGCTGTTCTCCGTTGAGAAAGAAGTGCTGGTGCAGCGCCGGGGCCATCGTGGCGCTCCGGTTCACATCGCGTGGCGCAGGCATGCCACCGGAGGCGACGGCGACCTCGTTGCCGCGGGTGACGCTGGTAGGCATGGGGGTGGTGAAGAAGGCGTCTGCGTGGTTGCCGAGCATGGTATCCTCAGTTCTTGGTCTTGTCGAGTCTGTAGAGAATGAAAGCGAGCCCGGCCAGCGTTGCCAAGATGATCAGAGGCGTGTACTTGCGGCCCGAAGCCTCATCGACCTTCGCCATCTCTCGGTACGCCGGGTTTTTGGTCGGGTCCATGGACATCATCCTACGCCCGGGGAGCCGGGCTCAAGAGGCAGCAGCAATCGATCCAGTTGTGCGTGCTGCTCGGCTCCTGCCTTGGTCCAGGCCCGCTGGTTTCGCAGCGATTGCTGAGGACAGCTGACCAGAGGCAGCTGCAGGTGCTCGAGCAGCGCTTGCAGCACGAGGGGGTAGTACCCACGCCCCTGGTAGGAAGAAGAGAACACGGCCGTCTGTTCTTCCCAGCTGTCGAGGGTCACTTGCCAGCGCCGCAGCTCGCCCGCGACGGCGTAGACCTTGCGCCGGAACAGATCGCCTGCGGCCACGATCTCCCCGAGGTCGTCAAACAGCCCCCACAGAGCCCGGTGATGCAGCACCGCCATGCGCAGCTGCAGATCCTCAATCTGGGTCGTCGGCAGGTCGGGCGCCTTGACGAGGGATAGGCGCAGCCGGGCCAGCTGTGAGGTGACGAACGAGTGCCCGGGGTTGAACGGGGCTGGTTCCATCACACCAACTGCTCCAGCAGCGTGAACGCCGCCGCGGCGCATGCCGGCACCTGGCCGTTGCCGAGCGCCTTGATGCGGTCCTGGTAGTGGGACGGACGCTTCTGCAGCGTGCGAGGCAGGAAAGCCTTCTCGGTCTGATCCGTCCACCATGTACCGCTCTTGGTCATGGCCTTCCACAAGCCCATGTCTTGCAGAGAGACCGCCTCCAGCGAGGTCCACCCCGGAGCCCATCCCATGAGCCACTCGGCCCAGGCTGGGTTGATGCAGGTGCCCCCCTCCTCATGAGGCAGCACATCACGCAGCGGACGCGAGCGCAGCTGCATCAGACGCTGCATGCCGGCACCGCTGTGACCCTTGTAGTCGCTGCGAACGGGCGTCGGGTATATCTTGCCGTGGCGTCGGTGCTTGGATGTGATCCCTAAAACATCGGACAAAGACCACACAGAAGGGTCCGGGCGATTTCCGCTCGCCGCTGCGTCAGAGCGGATGATGGTGGGAATCAGACCTTGCGTCGGAGCGAACCCTTCCAGCACCTCAACCTGGCCGGCACGCAGCACTCCGTTCGCCGGCATCTCGTTCGGCAGACCGATGCCCTTGGCCTCTCCGCGCTTGGCGAGCAGCCACATGCGCTTGCGCAAGTGCGGGGCGCCGACATGTGCAGCACCCATGGTGATCCAGGCGATGCGACCGTAGCCCAGGCGCAGCAGCTCGACGACGATCTCGCGCAGCCCTTTGGTGCGCAGTCGGTCGGAGTTCTCTGCGAAGATGAGCGGCGCCCGCGCTTCTTGTGCGATACGCAGCAGCTCCCAGACGAGCTTCGATTTCGGGCCGGCGAGCCCTCGACCTTTACCTGCCGCCGAAATGTCCTGACACGGGAAGCCGCCACAGACGAGATCTACACCCCGCTTGGGTGGCTGGTAGGTGCAGACATCGTCGTGGATCTCGAGCGGGGACAAGTACCCCTCCGCCTGCCTGATATGCAACAGCGTCCGGCAGTAGGCTTCCAGCTCTACAGCAGCCACCGTGGTGTGTCCGAGCAGCTTGCCGGCGAGGATGCCGCCACCGGCGCCGGCGAAGAGTTCAATCTTGTTCATGAGGATTTTTTCTTTTTGCTGGAAGCAGCTTTTATAACGATAGCGTCCCCCTCCACAGTAATCTGCACATGGGTGGCATGAGCCATATTTGCCATGATGAGCGCTGTTTTAGGAAGGAGAAGCAACTTTGAGGCGCGGTTGCTAAGCAATGCTTTTACCAGCATGCGAGCCTCTCTCCGAGTGCCACCTCGCTCGCGGCCAAAGCAAGCACAGCGCGAACATCAGCCGCTGTTATTTTCCTCCTTGGGTTTATGCGATACCCTTTACCAGAGTATTTTCCTACTCCAGACCACACCAGTACATTTTGAGGAGAGAGCGTGTCGTCGCTGACCAGCGGAGTCTTGAAATGCCTCCGAAGCGCCTTGAGAATCTGGCGGTACACTCCCTGTCCGCAACACTCGGGTTTTGCTGCGGCGCGAACTTCCTGCAGATGAGTACCTTCGTCCGAGAACTGCGCACACACCACATACTGATCCCCAGGAGCGTTTGCAGTAACCCATATTGTGTTAGCTGCTTGTGCTACCAGTATCTTGTACAAGCGTTTGTCTAGTTTCCCTTTTACAACATCAACGCACAGAGGTATACCAGCCTCGTCTAAGCCATCCGCTGTATCCCTGACCAGCGTGTCATAGAATGATTCATTTGGTAAGAAGAGACGGATACCTGCCGGAACCTCAATAACTCTTCCGGTGTCTCGAAATGTGACCAGCTTCCTCCCGTCACGCTCATAACAAACGGACTGGACAAAAGAGTTCTCATCTTCGGTAAAGAGCTTGAGTTTTGGCTTTTTGCTTTGCATACGCTATGCATATGCATATTTTATTTTTGTCAACGCATCGCTTTTGCGTGATCAATCAACGATCGTAGGCCAGCCGTGTAAAGGGCCTCCCTCTCTACCTTGGAGAAGATATGGGACTTGGTCTGCTGCATATCATACAGGACGACCATGTAGGCTTTCCTGGCGAAATCCTTGGCTTCTTGCAGCGTAACCGCGTCGTCGCGCACCCTGGCCAGCTCTCGCTGCAGCTCGCGTTCCAGGCGACGGACGAGGAACTCGCGTCCGGTGTTGCCGAGCGGAGGGTTGGTGATCACCGGATCGGACGGGTCGAAGGTGCCGCGATTGCCGGTAGCGGATTTGATCTGCGTGGGGGAGAAGACGACCCACACATTTTCACGCTCTCCCGAGGAGGTGTTTTCCTCCGTCAGCATAACGCCGTCGAACCCGATATTCTTTAGTGCTGCCACAAACCGCGCACCATTGTCTCCGTCGAATGCCTCCCAGTATTCGTGAAGGTTATTGAGCCACCGGATGCTGACTCCTTCCCGGCGCAGAGCCTCTTCATCCTCCTCACTGATTCCTGTGGTTAGGTCCAGCGGGTTCTCGACGCGCAGATACACTGGTATGACACGACCGCCATGAGCATCTCCGCCTTGTTCAGAGAAGGTCGCAGCGAACTCGGCGCTTTCCGCGAAGAACATACCGTGCCGTTCAGTGGTATAGCTGCCGAAGGCGTGCGACACCGTCCCAGTGCCGGTTGGGCGGAAAGATGTGAAAGTGTGCTTGGTACCGTGGTAGAGGACCAGAGGCTTTTTATCAGACCACCTCTCTTTGGACGACAGCATCGGTTCACGCGCCGCGGAGGCTCCGAACCACCGCCAGAACGCAGCGATTTGCTCGTCAGTCTTGGCGATGCGCTTACCGAGGGAGTTGGTCGTGATCACGCGACCCACCCTCGAGGACGGAGATGCTTGTTCGGGCGAGGGTTCGTGCGCACCGGCTTGACCCTGACGCGAGCAGATTTGACGCCAGGCACTGCCGTGGCGTCGGGGGCGGTGAGTTTCTTCATGGCTTTCCCTTCACAAGGTGAACGAGCATCTCCCAGGGCTCCTGCCCTCCTATCAGGTAGATAGCGTATCGGTTCTGCTCAAGGTATGCGAGCAGCTGGTATAGATCGACGAACTGCTTCCCATACAGGCCGCGCCAGGTCGGGTCGTAGGAGATCTTCACCGTTGAAAGCCAATCGATAACGCCCAGGTGCGGGGCGTCCTTGGCGTCGGCCCAGCCGGTCTGCACGATCAGCTTCGCCAGCCCGACGATATCTTCGAGCGCAAATTGCACCGGAGCGAACGCCTCCTTGGTGACCGGAACCCACTGCAGGATGCTTCGCGAGTATCCGACCTTGCCGCGGGTGAACGCGACGAGGCGCCCGGCCGTGGGCAGGTAGGAGACCTTGGCGAGCGCTTCCTCCTTGCGTTTTCCTCGTTCCGCCCGCTTCTGCTGCAGTTCTGCGATCAGCGCGGTGTCTTGTTGTTCCACGAACCAGATGCCCTTGTTGAACTCCGCAATGGTCACCTTGGGATCGGCCTTGGAGAGCAGGAACACGAACGACGGCGGGTGCGAGTCGATGTTCTCCAGCTGCCCTGGCCTCGCCTTCTTGAGGACCACCTGCGTTTTCTTGTCTTCCCGGTGCGCTTTCCAGGCTTCCTGCCACTCCGCCGGTACCGGGATGCTGTGGTACTTCTCGTTATGGCAGTGGTGGCACAACTCGTGGACCAGTACACGCCATATGGCATTGTCGTCGTATTCGCGCAGGAGCATCTTGTTCAAGCTGATCTTGGTGTGCCCTTTGCGTGCTCCGTCGCCGGGAGCGTAGGCCAGGCCGAGGGCCGACTTGCCGTCGTGCAGTTGGATCTCCAGTCCGGTCGGACGCCAGGCGCCCCAGACCTTGGAGCCGGCATCAATGGCATCGAGCACGAGGCGGTGCAGGTCCGCTCGTGTACGCGAGTGGATCTTTTCCCCAACCCCCCGATAGACCACCTTGGAGAAGGCAGGGTGCTGCTCCATGCCCGGAACCGTCAGTGCCTGTGCGTCTTCGATCTGCAGTGCTTTGGTCTCGTAGGCCACGCCCGGCACCAGAGCGTCCGGGTGTCCTGGCGCGTGCTTGCAGCGCTTTGCGATATCAGATTTCGCCCATTTCAGAAGATGCGTGACCTCCGGCTTGAGCAGATGATCTTTCGTCAGAACCAGCACTTGGACTTCATGCCGATTTGGTATGACCGATGTCGGGGAGCGCTTGTTGTAGGTCCGCTCGTCCTCTTTGATGTAGCTCGGGAACACCGCGTAGGACCACACTTCGCGGTTGTTGGTCGCGATGAGAACACACGCTTCTTTGGGATTGAACCAGCTACCTAGCGTGGCGTAGGAAGGGACCTCGACTCCGGGGAAAGGCACCCACGGAACGAACATGCTGATGCCGGTCGTCGTACCCTTTTGCCAGAAATTGTTCGGTGATAGGCGGGCCATGTCACCACTCCCCCGGTGTGCAGCCGGCCGGCTTCTGTGGCGGCAGGTAGGCCCACATGATCATGGCCAGCGAGCGCCTAGTCGGGCGCCAGGTGCCACGCCTTGTGCGCTCCCAGATGTTCTCCCCGTGCATCGCCTGCGCGATGTGGCGGGCGAGGAAGCCCTCGCGACGGCGCTTCCACCACGGATCCAGCTTGGACCATGAGCCGGCCCGCTGGTACGCACGCATGAAGCCGCGGGCGGAGCGAGCGACTTCGCTGACTCCACGCGCAGCCGCCTGTTTTTCCCAGGCGTGCGCCGCTGCGTAGGACATGACAGGGTATGTGCTCATCGCCAGAGATCCGGCATCTCTCGACGCAAGGATGTGAACCTCCCGCCGGATCCGATGATGATATGATCCTGCAGAGGGCACTGGATGGTCCTGCTTGCCGCGACCATGGTCCTGGTCACCGCTTGGTCGCCTGCGCTGGGACCAGGGTCTCCGGTCGGGTGGTTATGGGCCACGAGCCAGGACACGGACTCCATCACCAACACGGCACGCAAGCAGGCCCTGATCGGCGCGTCAGTGCCATCCGTATCTCCCCTGGAGATGACGACAGGCGGAGCCACGGCGCGTAGCCGGGCATCGAGCCCGACCACGATCAGCTGCTCAACGGAAAGCGATGCGCAGATCGGGGCGAGCAAGGCAGCCGTGGCCTCGGGGACATTGCATTGAGCACCGACGAAGCGCTCCTGCATGCTCTCGGTGTAGGCGGCACGCAGCTGCGCGAGCATGTGCCGGTCGCGCTTGCCCATGGTGGCTGGGATCGGAGCCAGCGGGTCGAGAATCAGCTTGGCGGGGATCTGAGGCATGATCAGGCTCTCCGCTTGAGTGTGCGCGGCACATGGCCCAGGATCAGCGTGGCGTCCGCGATGGCCTGCGCCACGGCGGATGGCATCGGCGGATTGGCCCTGCGCGTGCGTCGCACCGCACCGTAGGAACCGATGGCAGTCGCACGCTTGACCTTGGCGAGGAATGAGGTGTGCATGTCAGTGGAGCCCGATGTGGATGTCTGCTTTCCAGAAGGCGCTGCCGCGCTTCGCGGCGCAGCGATGGACGCCGCTGCCGTCCGGCAGGTCCGAGCAGTTGCCACACACCAACGGACAGCTGCCGCCGATGCCGTAGGCCCAGAGCACCTCGTGCAGGTGCTGCGCGAGGATCTTGTCGAAGAGCGCCTTCTGTCCGACCGCACCCTTGCGGCGCATCTCGGCCAGGGTCTTGCCTCGATCCTTGGCGATGTCGACCAGCGCCGCGTGCTTGACAGCAGGGTCAGCAGCCAGGCGATGGAGCCAGGCGTTCAGCACGGCCTTGCGCACCTCGCCCAGCTCGGCTTTCTTCGGCAGCTTCTTCAGCCGCAGCCCGTGCTTTTCGGCCAGGAACAGCCCAGCCTGTAGCGCGGTCGACGGGTCGGTGATGCCGTTCATCTCGACGAAGGTCTGGATGCGGGCCTTGGCCGCGGCGTCGGTCATATTGACCAGCACCTTGCCTTTGCTCTTGGCGGCATCGGCCAGCTCGCGGAAGTAGCTGGACGGCTCGACTGCCTTGAACTCGCCGCGGGTGACGCCGAGCCGGAGCATGGCGCCTTTCATCACCGCGTTGTTCGCGTGGCGGCTGCCGCTGGAGGCGTTGACCACATAGTTGGAAGGGAACTTGTACCCCTTCTTCGCGAGATCGATGAACATGTGCCAGCTCTTGCTGTAGCCGTAGGCCTCAATGCCGTAGGGGCTGGCGTCCGTGCCCTTGCGGATCCCCTTGATGGATTCCATCCAGGCGACCAGCGTGGACTCGTCGAAGAAGTCGCCGTCGACGAACAGGCGCAGGAACATCGTCTTCTCCTGCCGCTTCTTCGCGCTGTGCTGCTGCGCCAGCGCCTTGCAGACATACTCGGGCCACACGCGATCCTTGCCGAGCGAGCGGTCGACAGTCGCCGCCAGGGTGTTCAGGAACTGGCGGGCGAACGCCTGCGGATAGCGCCAGGCCTTGAGTGAGTAGCACCAGTTGACGCACGCGCCGGCTCCGGGGCAGGTGACGAGCGGCAGCTCGCTGTAGGCCATGAACGGCAGCTTCTTGTTGCCGTTGAAGGACAGCACGCCCCAGGAGACCCCCAGTGGCTTGCCGTCTTGGTCGAAGAGGTCGTTGCTGCGCAGCGCGAAGCGCACGGCAGTCTGCATCTTCTCCAGGCTGGCGTTCCACGAGGTCTTTCTCGAGGCCAACCGCTGCCGATGCTTGCTGAGCAGCTCGTCGAGGACCAGCAGGCGCTGGCGCCAGGGCCCGGTCAAGGGCAGGGCCTCCCCGGACGCCCCGCGGCTCGCCGGCAGCGTGGGCAGCCCCAGGTAGCCGCCGGAGGCGAGGGCCGCCAGCTCCATGAGCTGCTCACGCACCATGTTGGAGTCGACCTTGCCCTTGGCCTCCCCGAAGTCGCCCGTGTCCTTGCCGTCCAGTAGCAGGGACACCCCGCTCGGAATCGCGGCCGTCATCGGGTTGCTGCGCACCTCACGAGCGATGCTGCGTGGGGCCTGCGCGAACGCCTCGATGACGGAGTCAGCCTGGTCGGCGTGGATACCAGGGCCGCTGGCCATCGGCATCCGCAGCGCAGCTTTCAGTACGCGGGAGGGAAGAGACATGGTGGTGGTTCCTACATGATGGCCGCCCGATGCCCGGCCCAGCTCGCAACGGGGACACCTCCTTGTGCGAGCGGGGTGCGGGCGGCGGGCATCGGACGGTCAGACGACGATGGCCTGGACGAGCGGGTCGGCCTTCTCGAAGGATTCGCGGATGCCCGGCATGCTGACGACACGCCCGAACACCTGATCTGCGAAGTTGGGGTCCTTGGCACGCAGCTCGGCGGCCCGCTGGTCGACCCAGCCCAGCAGCTGATACGAGCGCTTGGCTTCGGGGGAGGCGTCGGGCGGGATGTCGGGACCGCCGGTGAGGAACGGGCGCGTGATCCACGCCATCACCAGCGACACGACGAGGCCGGTGCCGTACAGGGTCTTCTGCTCGGGACCGACATGCCCTCGCTTGTAGAGACCGAACCCGCTGGCGGCCGCCCCGATCAGCGACGCGACGAACAGCCCTGGTTTGATCGCCTGGTAGGTGTCGTAGTAGGACAGGCCGTCGTGCAGCGCTGCCGCGGCGCGATCGCGGTTGACGCTGTACACCGGCGACCGACGCAGCGTGGTGCGCACCGCCTTGGCGCCGAGCCCTCCGGTGTTGAGCACTGCGAGGTCCATGGGGGCCTCAGATCCGGTTCCAGTTGGCGCTGGCTCCGCCAGTCGTGTTGTAGATCATCGCCACGCTGTACTTGCGCAGCTTGTTTGCGTCGTCCGCGATCTGGTGCTGCACGCCGCTGGCGAAGTAGGTCGGATTGGCGGTGATGAACGCCTGCAGCGACGCGATGGCGGTCGCCAGGTTCGCGTTCTCGTAGATCGTCAGCACGAACGGGGTCGCGAGCGCCGCGCCGGCCGTGTCGTAGACGATGTTCAGCGAGTACTCGAAGCCGAGGCGCTTGCCGCGGTCACGGAAGTCGAACTGCCACGAGCGGATGTTCGGGTTGACGAGCGCCGCGAGCCCGGCATTGGCCAGCGTGAGCAGCTCGGTGCGGGTCTTGCCGACATAGGAGAGGACGTTGCGAGCCATGGTGGTAGTCCTAGAGGGAGGTCGTCGGGATCATGCCTTCTTTGGCGGGGAAAACTAGGGGCAACTCGTCGCGCCCGAAAAGATAGATACTGGGCAAGTAGCGCTCGGTCAGCCGCTGTGTGCTGTTGGGCAGCCGCCTCGTGGCCTTCGGAGGGCTCGAGCCGACCCGCGAGAGCAGGCCGTAGACGGGCTGCGGCAGGTGCTCTCGCCAGGGCACATGGTGTCCCATGAGCGCCCGCTGCAGCTTGACGAGGCCGGCGACCCTGTCCTGCGACAAGGTCATGCTCTGCAGCACGCCGTCCTGGTGCAGCAGGCGCACCCAGGGGGTCGGGACCTGCTCCGGGGACAAGAGCAGCAGGTGCAGCGAGCCAGGGGTTGGCGGCTCGTGGGTCACCCGAGGGTCCTTGATGACGATTTCGGAGGGCAGGTGCAGCCGCTCCACATCGCGCCAGCGCAGCAGGTGCGCCGCCCAGGCGCCGGCAGCCGGCCCGAGGATCGCCGCGGTCACTTTCCCAGCCGGCGCGTGGAGCATGGGCACCACGGTGGCTACTTCCGCGAGCCGTGCGCCGTCGATCACCCGGACGCTCCCTTGCGCTTGAACATGAAGACCGCTCCCAGGGACAGGACTCCGAGCGCCACGACTGGCCACAGGAACTTGCCCATCTCGCCGCCGAGACTGGAGGCGCTGGCCAGGTCCTTGGACAGGTCCCCTACGAGCTTGACGCGGCTGTCGTACGCACCCTGGTCGATGCGCCGCGCATCGAGGTCGGCGCGGGCCTCCATCAGCAGGCGGTCAGCCACGCCGAGGATCTTGACATTGGCCTCGCGCTTTACGGCGGCCATCTCGTAGATGCCGTAGGTCAGCGCCGCGAGGATGACAGTGCTACCAGCGACGATCAAAGGCAGCACGATTCCGCCGAGACCAGGGTCGACGCCGGCCTCCTTGAGCTTGCCGCCAGCCTCGCCCAGCACCTTGGCGTCGGCGTTGTTGAAGCGGTCCTGCAGCTGGCGCAGCAGGGCGAGCATCCCGAGCTGCTCCGCAAGCTGGCGGTAGCGCTCCTGTGACAGGATGCTTCCCAGCCTGCCGAGCAGGTTCCTGGTCTCGTTGCGGATCGTGCGGTACTCGGTCAGCTTGGTCTGGATCTGGTCGAGCAGGGCTTGTCCACTGGCCACCTCCAGCGCCTTTGAGGCGAGGTCGAGGGCGCGAACGACTCGTTCCAGCCGGGCGCCTTCGATACGCGCCTGGTCGATCTGGTTCGCCAGGATTGCCCTGCGCATAGGCAGCGACTCCTGGTAGACCGTGTTCCACGCTTGCTGTCGCACGGCATCCGCCAGCCATGCAGGCAGACGGGACACACCCGACGCCGGTGTCGGGAAGAAGACGACCTCGAGGTCGCGCCCCAGCGCAGGCAGGCTGCCCAGGCTGCCGTACTCGAACTTGGTCGCGGTTGCTCGCCAGAAGCCTTCGTACTGCGGCCAGATGTTGGCGATGACCAGCGGATCCACGCGCAAGGCCGTGATCATGCCTCCGAGGGAGGACTGCAGCTGTGCGACCTGTTGCGCGTTGTACGGCATGTCGCGATGCTACACCTTTGGAAAGGCGATCCAGCCCCGAGGCGACGGGTTAGCCCCCTGCAGAGAGCTCAAGGACTCCAAGAACGCACGCACGCAAGCTGATGCCTCTGGCCTTGGCACGCAGCGACAGCTTCTTGTGCAGACGAAGAGGTACATTGCGCAGCAAGATAGAGCGACAGCCTGGCTTCGTCCTGCGCTTGTTGACCGGCTTCATGGCAGACCCTTCCGTGTTGCCAGACGATTCATAAGGGGCAAAGCCCAATCGAGATCAGTTGAGTAGATCCACACCCCGTCGCGCTTGGCCGGGTTGAGGCGGAAGGCCCAAGTCGGGTCTACGGCGATGCCCGAGCGCTTCCAGAAACGCAACGCTGGCGGAGATAACTTGTCGCCGCTCTGCACAGGAGTGCGATAGACAGCACGCAGAACGCGTAGCAGCGTCCTGTAAACATCGTACCCTCGAACCTCTGGGAGCAGTCCTCCGAGGGCTACTGCGAGCACACGACGCTTACGAACGAACACGCAGGACAGTAAGGCGGCGCCTACAACGCGGCCATTTTTTCGCACAATCCCGAACAAGGGATGTCCCTTGCGAAGCATTTCAGAAGGCGGTCCGTAAGCCTGAAACAACAGTCCATTGCGGACATGTTCGCCGCGAGGCGTGCGTCCTTTGACACCACGCTGACAGCGGCTGATGACACCTTCGACGAAACCATTCAAGGCGTCTTCCCCGTTCTTGTCGGAAGGTTGGAACAATTTGATGTGGGCCGGGCGCAGATGCGTCATGCGCCCGTTGACATCAATCGTGAAACGCAGCTTGGTGACAGCAGGAGAAGATACGAGCGCACTCATGCGTGCATGCTATCCTATGGATAGCCATCAGCAACCGCTATTTTTGACCTGTCGCTTTGTTGGTTTTTCCGCGCAAGAATTGCATGGTGCCATGCACGCCCAAGCTCTCAGCCTGTTGGGTGGTCTCTTGTTTGGCCTGTTGCAAGAGCGCTTCGATGCGGTCGCGCAGCTGCTCGGGGATCTCCGGCAGCAGATCAGCCTTGATCTTGTTCTCAAGTCGATCCCCGTGCTCGCTGGATACGCGCACTGCCTGGGCGATCTGCTTACCCCACACAGCCGCTACGAATCCGGCGATCAGCAGGATTGCGCCGCCGATCCAAGGCAGGTACGGGATGGCCCACGAGAAAGCCTGAGCGCATGCTGCGATCGTCAGGCCGGCGATGACAACAGTGACGCAGGTCTTCTTCCCGATAGGCAATAAAAACGCCGCGGCGCCGGCCACGACGCTCAACAAGAGGGCGATACCGGTCACCCACATCGCTTGCGCTGCGAGCCGTTCCTGCCGGTTGACGGCGACCAGGGTCTCATAGCGATCTTTGGCTGCGGCTGCTTCCGCCTTGGCCCGCAGCATCTCCGCCTTGGCGTCTTCGACGTTGTCGGTGGGCGCGGCCGGCGCTTCCGCAGGCGACTCCTTCGGCTTGAGGCGATCGAGCGGCAGCACCTCGATCGGGGACTTGAAGCATCCTGTCAGCAGCAGAAGACACAGCACGAACCATCTCATGGCAGCACTTGCTCAGCCCCGACATCGACCAGATGCGCGTGCAGCTTTGCGGGCGAAGTCAGGTGCGGACGCAGGCCACTGACATGATAGCCGCCGGCAGACAGCGCCGCGGTCGTCAGTTCGCTGCAGAACCACTTGGAGGAGTGTTCGCGCCCGATCGGCAGGATCATCGAACAGGCGATGCCGAGCCAGTCGTACTGGGCCAGCGAGACATCGGCGCAGAACGACCGCGTCTTGTCCTCGACCCCGCCGTAGAACTCAAGGCAGTCCCACAGGTGCGGATTCCAGGGACGGTCGCCGGCCGGTGGTTCGTAGAACATTGCGGCCCGGTCATATTCAATCCCGAAACGCATGCCGTCCGAGAACAGCAGTTCGCAGTGCGTGTACGGGCTTTTCGTCCATAGGCGGATGGCCTGTCCGAATATCCCCGACTTTCCCTTCCAGAACAGAACACGCATGGATCAGCCCATAGCCAAGGAGGGACGCAACCCGGAGTCCTCTTTGGGGATGCGGTCGGTCGGCCCCTCATTGATGCCGTGCGGCACCTGATAGATCTTGTCCGCCTGCTGCTGGCCGCGAACGACCTCGTGCCGGAACAAGCGGGCGATGTCCTTCGCGATGTCCTCGTTGCGCTGGGCCGCTTGCTTGGGGCTCTCGTAATCGACCGGGTCGCTGTAGAACTTGACCATGGAGTCCCACACGAGGACCAGGAAGGGGGAGTGTGGCTCCGGGCTATCTTCGTCCGTGTGGAAGAACAAGGAGGGGTTGATGGCCAGGTCGTAGGAGCGCAACTGCTTCAGGGAGCGGAAGAACATACTATGCATCTGCTCCAGCATCTTTTCCTTGATCCGACCCTCTCTGCCTTGATAATGGTTGTCCCGCAGCGAAACCTGGAAAGCGTGGATCACCGCGTCCCGAAGCACGTTGACCTCGCGCAGGATGATGGCGCGGGAGATATCATAGGGCACGCAACCTTTGAGCGTGGCCAGCAGCAGACGGATGGATGCGGTGTTCTCGACCATGTCAGTCCGCAACCGCTCCACCGTTTCGTTGTTCTTTTTCTGCGCTTCGGCCATGGCTTCCATGCCAGTGCCGATATGCGTCAGGGTATCTGTGTACCGGCGCGAGCGCTCGTCCTTGCGCTGGTCGAGCAACAGCTGCTGCTCCCGATCCTGCCGTCGTTCCTTGGTTGCCCGGATGTCTTCCTTGTAGCGGAAGACCTTGTAGATGACGAAACAGACGAGGCAGATCAGACCGAAGGCGACCGCCACGGCGGGGGTCATCTTCGCCAATGCCTCAAGGACAGGAGCCAGGAAGTCCATAGGTCAACCGAGCGCTGCGATGGCGGCTTGGATAGCGGCGGTCTTTTTCTGGCCCTTGGTTGACTGGACTAGGCGCTCCAGCAAGGACACGATGACATCGTCCACGTCCTCAAAATAGACGCGGCTGCGCTGACCGGGACCGGCCTCAAAATAACCAGGTAGCGCGACGATCTGCGCAAGCTCCAGATCGATCTTGGAGAGGAAACCGCCGTCCGCGGACGGGTAATGGGACTCTTGCCGACCATCGGTCCCCGCGGCCGCCTCGCCTGCGCTGGCCGCGATCGGGGTGCGCAGGTACTCGGTACGCACCTCGCCGTCCGGGTAGGACGTGGTGCGCTTGATCTCGCGCAGGATGGTCACCGTGTAGGTCCTGCCGTCCGGGGTCGAGATGCGCGTGTCGTAGGTGCGCTCCCTGGACGTTTTTGTGACCACGCCGGAGACGGAAGAGACGGGGAGATCGAGGGCCATGGTGTCGTCCTAGTGTGCGTTGTTCGTCAGGTTGTCCAGATGCTTACCAGGCGGGAACATATCGGGTGGTGCCGTTGTCGTTGATGGCGAGCCACTTCGTCGGGTTGCCGGCCGCAGGGGCGTTCGTCAGCGTACCAACGGCGGCGCCAGCGCCGTTCGTCATAGCTACCGACGAGCCGATGAGCTGCCCCTGCGCGGTGGTGATCGCCCCCGCGGAGGTGATGAGCAGGCGGCGCACATTGCTCGTCTTGATGTCGAAGTCTGCCGCATCTTCGGTGACGATCGAGCACAGCCCGGTACCCCGGTGCGTCAGCTCCATGACCCCGTTCGTGCCGCTGTACCGACGCAGGCGGAAGTTGTAGTTAGGGCTGCCGCTCTCCGCGATCATGTCGATGAGCGAGTCGCCGGCGACCGACCGATTGTGGCCGATGTTGATCTGTGCCGCTGATGCCCCCATCTCGACGCCCAGGTTCAGGTTGCCGCCGAGCTCGACGACCGCGGTGCCTAGCGAGTGGATCGCGTAGTTGCTGGTCGCGCCGTTGACATTGTTGATGAGGATGCCGCGAGCAATCGCGCCCGTGCAGTATGCGGTCACGACAATGCCGTCCGCAGACGCCATTCCGCTGCCGGAAGTGGCGGTGAAGGCACCCGCGGTGGTGCTCACCGAATCGGAGGACGAAATAAGCGAGCTGAAGAGCGACAAGCTCGAGGACACCGCGCCGCTGACCGTGGTCTGCCCGCCGAAGAACGACTGACCGCCGTCAGCGACATGGATGGCACGTTTGATCGAGCTGCCCCGCGTCGGGGCCTCGATGAACAGGCCGTACTGGTTGGTCACGGTCACGCCGGCGGCCAGGGCGGGCAGATCGCCCACATAGCCGCCGTAGTAGTTCGTCAGCGCCAGCGATCCGCCGACGCCCAGGGCGATACCCAGGTCGCCGCGTTCGTACCATCCGGCAATGCCCGTCGCGGTGCGGGCCGTGACCAGATTGGCCGAGGTACGGACCTGCGTGCGGTTTGCTGCGAGTCCGACCGTGCCGGTGCTGTTCGCCGTCAAGCCCTGGATGCCGGGTTGATTGAGACAGCTTGCAGTCTCTGCGTTGCTTGGATTACCGGACCATTGCCCGATAGTCAACAACGCCGATGTTCCAGCGGATGCGTTGAGAGTGCCATAGACCTCGGCCTTACCCGAGCATTGCAGCTTCACGCCGCCCTTGAAGTCCCATATTTTTGCCGAGCCACCTGTCATCGTCACGAGGTCGGTCTGCGTGCTGGTCGTGCTGTCGTAGTCCGCAATGTGGAAGTAGAGCGCCGACCCAGTCAGCGCCAGCGTGGCGGTCGGGTTGCGGTTGGCGATGCGGAACAGGGTCTGCGAGGTCGTGGTGCTTCCCTGGTCACGGCCGATGGCCGTGATGGCGCTGACGCTCCAGCCTGCCCCGGCGCGGGTCATACGACTTTGCCGGTCCAGACCCCGGCCCCACTCGACATGCGTGGTGTCGGCCCCGCCGCCCAGGTAGAACACACCGAGCATCGTGTGGACGCCTCCGGTTGGGTTCTGCTTATTCTCCCAGGCGTACCCCTCACTCGCCCCGTTGAGGCCGAGGGTCGAGAAGCCGGGATGCGACCAGTGCTGGAGCGGTGCCGTGTTGCTGCTGCCCTCCACGATCAGGCCGCTCGCCGCCGTCATCCGGGCATAGCTGTAGGAGGTCTGCGCCGCAGCGCCGCTGGCGCCGGCAGCGTAGGCGCGGATCTCGGTGAAGCCGCCGGACGAGTTGCCCGTGCCGACGCCGCCGTGGATGACGAACCCGCCTGCCGCGACGTTCGTGCCGGTCGCGCTGCTGTTGCGGATGGTGACGGCCACCGGCGTCCCCGGCTCGTTGCCCTTGCCCAGGACGTAGTCAGCGATGCCCGTGATGGACGCCAGCACGCACTGGTTGGCGGCGGTCGAGAAGGCGTTGTATCCGACGACGATGCTACCGCTATGTTCGACCGCCGCGAAGGTGCCGATGGCGATGCCGCTGCCGGCACCGTCCGCTGCGCCTGCCGAGTAGCCGAGGACGACCGCTTGGTTCACGCCCGCGCCGGCCAGCGTGCCAGCGTAGGCGTAGGGGCCGATGACGGTGTTGTTCTGGCCTCGGCACTCGATGCCGGCCCCGATGGCGACCAGCGACTCAAAACCGCCGGTCGCGCACGAGATGTCGTAACCGATGGCCACACCGTCCGCCAGGTTGCTGATACTGCCGGTGCCACCCCCGATGCGGACAAACCACGTCAGACCGCTGAACGTCTGTGAGGTGTCCATGTCGGTGAGGACGATGCTGCCGTCACCGAAGGCATTGAAGCCAACCCAGTTGTCGTCGCTGATCTGGATGCCGCCGCCGTCGTCGCTGTTGACGCGAAACTTGTACTTGCCCGGGATGGCCGCCGTCGAGAAGTTGAAGCCGGTTGTGCTCATTGCGGCCGTAAGAGAAGGGGCCACCCCGCTCCACGCCGACGAACTCGTAGCAATCACAGACGCACCAGTGACCGTGCCTGCGCTCTCCATGTTCCCCTGCGCCCAGATCTTCTTGCGGGCGCCGATGCCGCCGTAGGTCAGGATCGAACCGTCGTTGAGCACGCCGAGGGAGCCGGTGACCTCGGTCGTGTCCGTCACGAGCACCTTGTTGCTGCCGCCCAGGAGCGGGCCGACCGTGGTGCCGTTGATGCGGACGTACATGCCCGCTGTCGTGGTCCACACCTCGCCGTCTGTTGGAGCAGCTGGGGCCACGCCCTGCGGCAGCAGCAGGCCCGCATAGGACGCTGAGGACGCCGGGGCGATGATCTGCCCAGCGAACTCTGCGAAGGTCAGACCGAAGGCAGCCGAGAAGTTGCCCATCACCGCCACGCCGACGAACTCCAACCCGACCGAGCGATCGAACCAGAAGCCCATCCTCGAAGCGTCCGTGTGCGCAGCCGGGCTGTAATTGCCGTCCGCGAGCGGAGCAGCGATGGCCAGGTTGGCAAGTGAACCCAGGACCCCGATGCGGACACCGATCTTGGCAAGGAAGGATTGTTCGGACATGGCGGTGCTTCCTGTTCAGCTGCGGCGGGTTACTCGTCGGCCTCGTCGTTGCCAAGATCGAAGACCTTGATCAGGCGGACGGTGTGCTTGGTCGCGCCCAGGGCCCCGTTCTTGAGCATGAACTTGAGGCATGTCTTCACCGCCTCGATGTTCTTGGTCTGCAGTTCGACCGGGAATTCGCGGTCGCTGAAGGCCTTCTCGCGAGCCTCAAAGGCTGCCTGATCCTCGCCCTTCTCGGGGGTCGGGATCTTGCCGATGTCCGGCAGGGCCTCGTGCGCCGCGACGGCGCGCATGATCATCAGCGCTTGCTTGGGGTGCTCCTTGTACCAGCTGGGCTGGGGCAGGAGCGCACCGAGCACGGCGATGTTCGCACCGGTCAGCGTCAGGGGGGAGGTCTTGTTCTTGTCGTTCTCGCTCATGGCTTCACTTTCCGCGCATGGTGAGGTTTCTTCGGAAGCTGACGGCGACATGCCGTCAGCGGAATAGAGAGGATTACGGGGCGATCACGCTCATGCGCTTCACCCGATAGGTCCAGACATTGACACCGCTCGCGTTCGCGCCGCGCAGACGGATGTTGCCGGCGCTGATGTCAACGCTCACGGCGATGTCGATCGTGCCCGGCGTGAGCACGATATTGGTCTGCGTGTCATAGGGCGTGGTACCATCGTGGGTCGCGGTGACCGTGACGCCGTAGCGGATCGTGCCGAAGACCAGCTCCAGGTCCCAGGTAATCTTGCCCACGCTTGCGATGGCGGCGCTGTCGATCGTGGTCGTGGTCGACACGGGCAGCGTGCCAGAGAACACGCTCTGCGTGGCCGCGCCGATCTCCTGCAACGCCCCTTCGACATTGGTCGACGAGAAGTAGTTCCCTGCATCGACGATCGACACCTCGGACGCGGTGTCCGTGGCATCGCTGACCTTGGTGTAATTGGCCGGGAACGATGCCCCGGTACCACTGGTGATCTGGTAGGTGCCGGCCTCGCTCGTGGGCGATCCGGGCGAGATGACGACCGTCTGCCCCAGGAGGAACGGGGCGGCTGCGGTCGCCGCGGCGCTCGAGGCGAAGTACCGGGTCGGCACCACGATCTCGTAGCGCAGGGTCGCTGTGTTGTAGAACAGGCTGGCGCCCTGCGTTGGCGCCGTGCTGGCCACCGCCGTGCCCTGGATCTTGGCGACGGTCGGGTTCGGGTAGGTGCCGCTGAGGTCGCCGCCGGCAGCCCCGGACGGCGCTGTGCTGCCCGCGCCGGGGACGCCGCCCGCGAACCAGTTGACCAGGCCGTTGGCGCTGTTGGGGTTGTAGACCAGAATCGCTGGGTTGCGGACGGTCTTGCGCCCATCGTTGGCGATGTAGTCGACGAAGGCGGCCGAGATGAAATAGGTCGGGTTGGCCGTGTAATAGGCCTGGAGTGCCGAGGCGGTCGCTTGCGGCGATTTCCCATCGAAATTGACGATTTGGTACGCCGTACCGATGGCCGTGCCGGCGTTGTCGTAGGTGACATTGATGCGGTACTCAACGCCACCGTAACGGGCCGAGTCCCCTGCCAGCAGCTCGACCCCCCAGATGCGGTGGCTGGTCAGGGCTTGCAGCGCTGTATTGGCCGCGTCGACCACATCAGCGAAACTGGTGCCTGCGAAGGTCTGGAACAGGGTTGCCACGGTGGGCTCATGCTACCCCCCGTGGCTGTCGAGCCAAGCCCCCAGGCGGCGAGGTTAGGGGTTCGGCTGCATCTGCTCGAGCGCCTGTAACCAGCCGCGTCCGACCGCCTCCAGGTTCCAGTCCTTGAGCACCGAACGCTTGCACCAGTTCATGTGGTTCCCCAGTGCGTTGAACACGGCGCGGGCGTCCACATCGCTCCCTCGGATAGGAATGGCGGCCGGGATCTGCTCGCGCAAGTGCGTCATGCCGTCCGGCAAGAAGATCAGGTTCCCGGCCAGCGCTGCTTCGCGACAGACGAGCGATGCAGCCTCTCCTTGCGTCGGGAAGTAGAACAGGTTGCTATGCAGGAACAGCTGGAACACATCCTGCGCGGACAGCCCCCAGGTGGCGGTCTCGGGGGCGATGCGCGATGTGAAGCAGACCTCACGCTCGTCCAGGCCGAGCGTGCGGGCCTGGGCGATGAACGGGGCGAGCTTGTCGTGGTCCTCCTTGGTCGAGCAGTGTGCGTTCACCACGATCAAGCGCACGGACAGCGCCTTGCGCTTGAGGTGCGCGAACAGGTCGATGGTCTGCATCAGCCCCTTGGCGGCGAGCCGCCCGTTGTCGGCAGGCAGGGTCATGGTGATGTCGGCGTCTTGAGGTCGGGCGAAGGCGAGCACCTTGTGCAGCGCCTCGGAGGCAGGCAGCAGCGTCGTCAGATCACGAGCGTTGCCGGCAGCAAGCACACGGTCGACCGGCACACGGTACATCTGGGCGAAGCCTTCGCGCAGGTTGGAGTTGAGGCAGATCAGGAGATGTCCGTCTGGTAGGCGCCTGTTAGCGGGAGGCTGATCCGTTTGCTTGGAGCTGGGGCCCGAGTGACAGATATGTGCCCAGGAGAACGCTTTGGTCTGCCCGACCTTGTGAATGACTTCGGCCCAGTGGAGCAGACCGTCGACGAAGAGCATGTCGTGCGTGAAGATCGCAGCGTTGCCGAGCGGCAGGAGGTTGCCCAGCAGCGTGTGTTGCATCAGCTGCTGCTCTTGGGGCGTTGCACCGCGGACCTTGGGCAGGATTGCCTTGACCTCGACATTGCGCGGCAGCGTAGGCAAGCCCTCGGCCTGGAAGCCCTGACAGACCCAGATCTGCACCAGGGTCGTCGGCTGTAAGCGAGCGATGGCGATGGCCTGGTCGAACATGCAGGTCGCCACGCTGTAGCTGGCGTGCGCGTTGTGCAGCGGCGACATGATCACCACCCGCTTGGCAAAGGCGTCTGTGCGTGCGCGTTCCGCCGCGGCTGCCTTCTTCTTTGCCTCACACGGCGTACAGGTCTCCTCCTGTGGGCTGGCAGGCGCCGGCATCGGCGCTTCTGGAGGCTTGCCAGGCGCACCAGGAGCTGGTTTGACGGGCAGTTTGTCTGCTGGGATGACACTTCCAGGCACCGGCAGCATCTTCTGCTTGGGCAGGTTGTCGTAGACCCACACCAGACCGCGCACCGGCCCGTACAAGGCCACGGGCAGCAGGGTCCACCACCCTGGGGACAGGGCCAGCGGCAGCAGGGCCACGGCGATCCAGAACGGGTTGCAGACGCGGCAGCTGAGCGGCTTCCAGTCGATGGCGGCTCTGGTCCAGACGAAGACATCCTCGTAGTTCCAGAGGCGATGCGCCCCGATCACGGCCAAGGCATAGACGAAGAGGACGAAGGGGGATGGATCGAGGTTGAGCATGGGCAGGATACCTACCGAATCCGCAGCCCTTGACAAGATACCTATCTGGCCCAGCGTGCCTCGCCGCCATGCAAGCCGCACTTGAGCCGATCTCCCGCACCGAACGCAGGCAGCGCCTGCGCGAACAGCTGGCAGCCCCGGACCCGCCGCCCGTGACCCCGGAGGAGGCTATGGAACTCGTGCAGCGGGTCCGGGCCCGCCTGGGGTTGGCGAAGTGATCAGCTGATGGTTCTATTGACGAGGTCGACGGTCCAATAGGCAACCGAGTTTCCGCAGGTCAATGTACAGAAATCGCTGCACCCGGACCAGCATAAATCGGACGCAGTCCCTCCTTGTACAGAGGACGGCCCGACACCGAATGCAAGTGTGTCCTGACAAGTGGCTGCCGTCTGCCCAAAACAATCATTGAGGCCTATTTTAGTTTCTATGGTTATTGTTGTCGCCCCTGCTGCTATGGCTGCCTGAATACTTGGAATCGTCATGGCGCCACCAGATCCGCACGGCCAGTCGCCTATACTAGCCCAAGCAGGAGGAGCTATATAACAACCGCTTCCTTGTTGGTTGCCCCTTTCAAAAGTTCCGCCAGACCAAGTCACACGAAAACCTCGAGGGGAGCAAGGGTTCCCCACACCAGACAACTGCAAGAAGCTGAGCTGTAATGATGTATCGGGCAGTGTGCAGCACCCCGGAATATCCCCAGGAGCGGCAGGAGGCGAACCGGATGGGGCGGAGCAGGCCATGTCAGGTGCATGCCTTCGCTTCGCAGGTGTACCAGTCGCGGGTGCAACCGGAACCGCTCCAGCTGCTCGACGGGGTGCAGCTGCTGCCGCAGACGCGGTCGGCGCTGATCTCGGCCACGACCCAGCTGTTGCCGGAGCAGATCGCCTGATAGTGGTAGCGGCAGTAGGTCACCACGGGGCAGGTCGGGCTGCAGCTCGGCGCGACCTGGGCAGGTGTCGTCGCGGGCGAGGTGAGGACGCAGCCGTTGGGCACGATGATCGTGGCGTCCTCGCCGTCGCATGTGCCGCTGATGCCGTCACATCCAGAGTTGTCGATGCACTCGTTGGTGCCGATCGTCCACACCCCGTTGTCACAGGTGTAGCGCTGATAGGTGCATCCAAGTTCCTGTTCACAGCTGCAGCCTTGCGCTTCCGGGTCGATGCCGGAGGGAGCCGGGGCCTGGCCGAGGACGCAACCGTTGGGCACATAATAATCGAAGAACTCACCGTTGCAGGAAGAGGAGGAGCACTCGTCAGACGGAACGCAGGCCAAGCCGCTGGAAGCCCAGCTGCCGTTGACGCATTGGAAACCTTCGTACAAGCACCCGTAACCAGGACGCACCGGCGGGTCGTCGGTCGGGTCGTAGGGGTCCTCGTCCTCTTCGTCCTCCCCATCGTCTTCGTCAGGAGGCGGGAAGTAGGGCAGCGTGGTGGTGGTCGTCGTCGTCGTGGTGGTGGTGAACGATGGAGGCGCGGTCGTGGTAACGGTGTTGTTGCAAGTTGCCTCACAGATAGGAGCCAACGCAGCAGGTACTGGTCCAAGCACATCACAGGCGTCTTGTGCGTAGGTGCTCGCAACCGAACCGTCACAGGAACTGGTCCCACAATAGGAGGCGTCGACACATAGATTGGCTTGCAGTACCCAGGTGCTGACAGGGTCGCAATACCAGTACGAGACCTGACAGCCAGTCGGGTAGGTCGGCGGGTCGGTGACTGTGACCGGCGGGAGCGTCGGCGGCGCCGACGGGGGCCAATAGGGGGTGGTCGTCGTGGTGGTGGTCGTGGTGGTGAACGGAGGAGGTGTGGTCGTGGTGACGGTGTCGGTGCAAGTTGCCTCACAGGTAGGAGCCAGCGCAGCTGGGACCGGGCCGAGCACATCACACGAGCCAGGCGCGTAAGTGATCGCTGTCGATCCGTCACACGAGCTGACTCCGCAGTAGATCGCATCGACGCACAGGTTGAATTGCAGCGTCCAGGTGCTGACTGGATCACAAAACCACGCTGATACCTGACAGCCAGTCGGGTAGGTCGGCGGGTCGGTGACTGTGACCGGCGGGAGCGTCGGCGGTAGAGACGGCGGCCAATACGGGACCGTCGTCGTGGTCGTCGTGGTAGTGGTCGTCGTGGTCGTAAATGCACAGCACGACGGAACGCACCCGAAGTCGGTGAGCGGGTTCGCCAGCACCGGCAGCGGGCCTGCGATCACACAGGCGTCTGGCTGCTCGTAGACGAACAGGTTCGCCGCGCACGACCAGTTCGCGAACGGGGGACACGCCCCGTTAGCCACACACGCAGCCGAGGATAGCACCCAGGTGCTGACCCCGGCGAGGCACTGACATGCCCAGACGGCCTGCAGGCAACCGTCGCCGGTTGGAGGCAGTGTGGTGATCGTCGCAGGAGGCGTGCCACAGTTCGTGCAGGTCATGACAGGAGTCTATCGGCCAGGTTGACGGTGAAAGTGTTGACGACCGTCCCGCAATCGAGGACACAATAAGATGGGCTGAAGGAACAGAGGCTGGAAGGCACAGCCATTTTTGTAAGGGATCCGCCCGGGCCGAACCACGGCAGGAATTGGGCCGTGTCCACGACTTGGTAGCCCGGTGTAAATCCGCCGAGCGAGTCCGCGTACAGTTCAATGAGCAATTCAGAAGCGCCTGCAGCGATAGCGGCAAAAATACTAGGGATAGCCAATGCTTGTCCACTTCCGTTGGGCCAGCTGCCTACGGTTGCCCAGGCCGGAAAAACACTGCCACACGCCATGTTATTGGCGTCTCCGGCAGAAAACTGTCCGCCGCTGTAAGAGACTCGATACCCTCTCGCGACCCCAAACGACCCCCCTACTTTTGAGAAGAACAAATAAAATCCGATATCAGGCAGTGTGCAGCACCCAGGGGTGTCTGAAGGAGCGCTCGGAGGAGAACCAGATGACGCGGAGCAGGGCATGGGTCACTGCGCTCCGCCGGTGATCAAGCCCGCGGCCACGAGCCCAGCAGCCAGCTTCAGCCAGTCGGCATCGCGCCGGTCGGACTCTGCTTGCGCTGTGCGCGTGGCGGCGGCCTGGTCGTGCTGCGCGAAGGCATCCGGCACCCCGCCAGCGGGCGCCACTGGTGCTCCGCCAATGCCCGGGCAGAGCTCGCTGATCCAACGGGCCAGTGCATCAATGGCTTCGTCGTCGGAGGGCATGTCGGTCGCATCCCCCACATCAGCCGGACGCGGGGCGCCGTCACGACCATCAGGCAGCGGGGCCAGCCAGCCGTGCAGGATCACGGTCACGCACTGGGCGAAGATGTCGCTGGGCGTCTTGGTGAACGGGTAAGCGCCCAGCACCGACACGGTCACCGTGATCGTCTGGTCGCGATCGATACGCCCGTAGATCGGGAACGGCACACGGTGCGAGGCCCAGACCCACCGGCTGCTGAGGTCGCCGCTGCCGGTGGGGACATAGTAATCCCGCCACCGCGCCAGCAGCTCGTCACCACGCCGCACCGAGATCTCCAGCTGGTCGCCGGGGTTGAGCGCCCCGGCGGCGACCTCGTAGCTGATCCCGTCGATCATCGCCATGCGATCGGAAGGCGCGGTGTACCGGGCCACGGCCACGGGCGTGGCGTAGGTCGGGATGCAGATCGTGCCCTGGCCGTCGATCGGGATTGAGAAGAAGTCCGGCGTGTCGAAGGGCGGCAATGACAATGGGATCGCCAGCCACCACTCGCGTTCATCTCCCGCCGATGGGATCTCGCCCAGCACCGGCTCGTTCGTGGGGACATCGAACGCCGGGGTCCAGCTGCCGGGCGACTCAGGCTGCAGCTCCTGCCGTCGATCGGTGTTGACCCAGAAGCGGAACAACAGCCGATCGAGGTCGATGTACGGCGCCGCCTCGGCCGGCGCAGGGCGAACAGCCCCGGGCGGCGTCTGCGCCGGACGCATCGGTTGGATCTGGGGAGGCAGCGGGCGGCGCTGGGCTTCCACAGGGCGACGAGGCCCTTGCGGAGCATCGGGGCGCCGGACGGCCCACGGCGGAACAGGGCGGCGAGGGTAGTCAGACATCGGTCATCCCCGCGGCGGCGCTCTTCTCGCCAGCACCGTTCTCGTCGTTGTACTCGTAGGCCCAGAACGCGCCGCAGACCGTGCGCTGCAGCGCCCCGGTGTTGCGCACTTGCATGGTGAGCGTATCGGTCGGGCCGACCGTGAGGTAGGTCGACCGCTTCTTGAACGGGTAGTCGTTGGCGTCCTTGCTGACATCCACGCCGGGTGCCAGGGAGATATCGAGCAGCTTACCGTTCAAGCGGAAACGAAACTCGACCCCAGGCGTCGCCAGCGGCTCGATCGTGCTGGCGGAGTAGGCCTCCACGACCGTGCGCCGGGCGTCGCTGCCTTGGATCGTCAGCCAGTCCTGCCAGGTGCCGGTCTGCGCCAGGGGTTCGATGCGCGTGGTCGGGCGAGGTCTCGACCAGAAGGTCGGGCGCGTGTAGCTCGGCCGGCGCCCGGGGAAGTTGGTCGACGGCAGCGAGACCAGCAGTGAGGCGAGAGCGATGGCTTGTGCGGGGGTGAGCGGGCAGCCCATGAGCAGGGCTCCTTAGACGACCACCGAGGAGCGCGAGCCTTCCTTGTTCATCAGCGGACGCCATGTCCAGCCGACAAGGGCCATCTCCACATCGATCGTGGACACACCGGCGACGGCACGCTGGACCTGATACTGCACGACATCGCCCTCACGGGCGACGAAGAAGGTCTGCCGCGGCTGGATGATCGAGCCGCGCTGCTGCGCGATGTTCAGCAGGTTCGACACCGGGACACCGTTGACGCAGATCTGCCACAGCAAGGTGCCGTCGTAGACATAGCCTGCCGTGGTGACATTCATGCCATACCCGCTGATGCGGGCCCAGCGGCCCGGCTGGACCGTGTACTCGATCACCGTGGCGTAGCCGGTGGCGGCCGCCGGCACGGTGACCTGCTCCGTCAGGTCGATCGGCGTCGAATACAGATGTGGGGCGGTGTGCGCGGGCAGCGAGGCCGTGATGTTGGTGCGCTGCAGCACCTTCTTGACCTCGTCGATCAAGGCGCGGGCCGTCTCGCGGGCGACAGCGAGGCCAGGAGTGACGGGGGCCTGCCATTCACCGGGGAGCGGGTCCTGTTCGAAGGTCGACCGCAGGTCCTGGCGCGGACGGTCGATTTCAGAGACATGCCCAGGGGGGCCCAGGGCTTGATTGCCCTGGGGCGTGAGTCCGACCGCGTTGAGTTCGAACATGCTCATCTGGGGCGTGTCCTACGAGAAGAGGCCCGCGGCGCCGACCGGCTCACTGCACCTTGCGGTTGTAGACCTTGAAGCCGGCGAAGGCGAAGTAGACCTCGTTGGTCGCACCGCTGAGGTCGGTGACATCGAACGAGATCGTGGTGTTGGCCGGCAGCAGCAGCGGCTTGTGCAGGGGGCCCGGGCGCTCGGCGGTGCCCATGATCGCGGCGCTGTGGATCGCCTGGTTCATGAGCTGGCGGTCGCTGGCGTCCGTGCGCATGAAGATCGCGAAGTCGCCGGTCGAGGCGCCGCGGATGCTCATCGCGACGAAGGCCGAGTCGGCGCTGATCTTGATCGACTGCTGCACCGTGGTGTTGGCCGCGATCGCGTTGCCGGCCGCCGTGGTGTTGTTGAACTGGTAGAAGTACGGCAGGACATTGTCCTGCGGGTACGACCCCAGCACATCGAACAGTGCCTGCTTGATCTGAAGCATCGCCTTGACCTGCAGCTGCGAGGCAGGGTCGAGGCGGGCGAGTTCGTCGGGGGAGATCTGGCGGAGGTCCATGGGCGGTCCTGGGAAGAGGTGCGGGCGGCAGCGTAGCACCTCGCGACGGATCGCGCCAGCAGGCAGAGGCGGGGGATACCCTAACCTGCGGCGATCTGTTCCTGCGCATCAGCTTCCGAGGGCAAGGCCTTCTCTGCGAGCACCCGATTCGCTTCCCGCTTCAGTGTGTCGAGGACGAAGTCCTGCATATGGACACCAAGCAGCGCCGCCGCTGCCTTGATGCGGTTGGTGTCCTGGCGGCTCACCTTGCGGACATAGAGCATGTCGCGCATATCAGACCTTCACCGGAACCACATCGCGCTTGAGCAGCCGGACGCTCCACTTCTTCGACACGAAGCGGCGCGAAGAGATGTCATCATACCCTTCGTCGCGCATGCTCCAATACTGCTGGCGAGCGTAGAGCTTCCTGGTCATCGCGGAGACGACGAGCGGGCGCCGAGGGTTCTCGGACGCCTTGGTCATGGCTTCCTGCGGCGACACCACCTGGAGCGTGGCGGGGATGAGCTTGGCCTTGACGCTATTCTTGTACAAGGGGCTATCCGGCCCGAGATCCTTCATGTTGTAGGTCACGAGCAGCGAGGCTCCTCCCAGTGCAGCCGCGGCCAGGTGACGCGCATCGCGCACGAACGAAGCGTCCCCTCGTTTCCGCACATCAGGAACCAGCTCCAACAAAGAGAAGGCGTGTCTTGCAATCTCAAACACGTTGGGATTTATCTTCTTTTTGTGTTTTCCATCCAAAAGCCGCAGTCGGTAGGTCGCCAGCTTTTTGTGTTCTGTGTTGTCCGGCCCGCACTCCTGCAGGGTCGTTTCCGAATAGATGATCGTACAGGACTCTTCCGCGAGCCGGAGGAGAGCGGCGCACTCGTCGCACTCCTTGTCCTTGCGCCGCGGATCGGCCAGAACGGAGAAGATGCAGCTGTCAGGATAGATGAGGTAGGAGCGTTGGGGCATGTCTCCCACGCTGAGTGGTAGAGGGCACAGACAAGTGAAAAGTCGGACAAAAGTAAACGGAAAGTCCTGCCGCCGCGCTAGGCCCCTGTGCAAGACACTGCAAATCATTGGAAATAAACAACTTACGATAGAGTTAGGTGGGGTATCCACAAGCGTTTTGCTCGCAAGGTAGCCCCTGCGTGCAACTTTACCTGCAGATTTTCCAGATATTTCCTGATTTAGTTTGGAAACATTGTTGTTTTGCAATGGCACTGACAAACTACAAGACACCTCCAGCGGGAGGGGGTTACCTGTTGTCCACAGGATAGGTGTCCTACAAGGGGCGCATGCACAACCCGAATGTCCTTGTCTGCCGAGCTGGGCCTGCGCTGCGTCGTGCGCTGCCTCCGGTCGCCTGGGCGAAGGAGATCGCCGTCGACGAGAGCGGAGAGTTTTCGGTCGAGTCACACTGGCACCGGGGCCTCGATTGGATCACTGTAGGGCCGGACAACGGCTGGCACTGCGACTGGCGCGAGATGTTCGCCTATGTCGTGGTGGCAGGGGAAGGCGTGCTTGAGGTGGCCGTGCAGCAGCACCGGCGCCCGCGAGCCTTAGGTGTGGGCGCACCACGGCAGTACACGAGGCACCGGCTGCGCCGCGGTGACTTCCTGCTGCTCTGGCCAATGGCCGCGCACCGCTGCCTGGTGCGGCGCGGTCTCCGGCTGGTGTCCCGGCACCCAGGGACAGGCGCGAGTCGTCGGGACCTGGGTCTAGCCGACGTCTACGAGCAGGAAATTGCAGGACTTTGCCTAGCGGCGCAGGCTTCTGAAAAGATACCTATTGACTCCCAGTAGACTGCGCTAGAGTGACCCCAGCGCCGCAGGAATGCGGCCCAACAATGAAAGGCTCGCCCATGAGCACCATCTTCCCCGCCCCCACCGAAGACGACCTGGCCGACCTCCTGAAGGAGGCTCGCACCTTGGAAGGGAACCCCGCGAACGCCCACGGACTGGAGAAGTCGCAGACCTCCTGGGTGCTCAGCACCTGGGAGACCTACGGACGGGACGAGGCTCTGGCCGAGGCCCGCGTCCTGGTGCGTGAGGGGTACTGACATGAGCACGGACTACATCACGGTCAGCGACGACGGGGATGGAGAGGTCCTCGTTGCCGACAGGGATGGCGGAATCGCCCGCTACCCCTACGGCCCCGGCCACCCGACCCGCGCCTTCGCCCGCGAGGCGGCCGAGCGCCGCGCTGCTCGCGAGGCCAAGGCCCGCGGCTGCGACTGGGGAACGAACTACTAATGTTCAGACACCCGACCCGCGCCTTCGTCCTCTCGCTCGACAAGCGCTGCAAGCGCTTCCTGTCCGATGGAGCCGTGCAGATCGCCGCCATCGCGGACGGCGAGACCTGCGTCCGCTACTGGACGCCCCATCTCATGCACGGTACGAAGGCCGCGGCGCTCAAGCGCATCAACGAGCGCTTCCCGTGCGTCCATCGGATCGTCCCGGTGGACCCCCAGACCAACATGCCGGTCGGGCGCCCTCGTTGGACCGTCTCCTGCTGCAAGATCGACTGGGCCCGCTATGCCGTCGACTACGCCCAACCCCAGGAACCCACCCCCGTGCCGTCGACGCCTCCCGTCCCCGTGTCCCCGTCTGGTGTGCTGGAAGCCTTGGAGGAGCGCAAGGCCGCCGCCCGCGCCCTGGTCCACCGCATCTCCCGCTTCGGGCGCGACACGATCAACCCGGATGATCTGCCGACGATCGTCGCGGCCCTCAGCACCTACGAGCCGAGTTAACCATGGGCCACAAGATCCGTCCGCGCACGCTCTACCATGACCGCGACCTGGGCGGGCAGAACTTCCTGTCCTGCTTGCACCACGGTCGGCAGACCGGGCGCCTGTCTCAACATGACGCAGAGGCCGGGCACGGGAAGCGCAGCTGCCCGGCCTGCGCCCAGGAAGTTGCGGAGAGCGAGAAGAAGGCGGGCACCTAGCGTGCCTATTGACTACTTGTAGATACCTCTACAACGGCCCCAGCGCCGCAGGAA
>JACCDP010737054.1_pt1 | contig 42588 bp, 14 predicted proteins | sample 7445841 | NCBI WGS metagenome assembly JACCDP01 (sample SAMN15323441, study PRJNA562643) | freshwater metagenome | isolation source: river surface water | place: USA:Blue River Watershed | collected 2017-08-17
ACGGTATAACAAAACCCATGGATAATAAAGATCCCTGGGTTAGTTATGACAAAGTCTCAACGAGTTCTGATGCCTTTGCCTATGTTCAAGAAATAGGTAATGATTTGAGTGATTCATTAGAACATTTGAACCAAGGCTCTCCTGTCAGAGCTAAAGGTCTCCCTACTGAAAAGTACACCGCTGGTAACACTAATGATGTTATGGAAGGTGTACATGAAGAGTCATTTCTAACCCAAACCCCTTCTAAAATTTCAAGACGATACTCACCTATGAATAAATCTGAGTATAGTGGTTATCGTCCGCCTGACCCTGTCTTTTTATCATATAGCAATACCGAGACTACAAATACATTTTTGCCTGAACCTCTAGCAAAACATAAAACTATTGAAGATATAGATAAGGTTCAAGTAAATAATAAGTTCGTCGTAAATAAGCTATCTTCAACAACAAGAGAAGCCGCTATTGCTCCTGAAGCACTTGAGCTTATTAATATTTTAAACCCAGTTGAAGCTAGAGAAATTCAAAATAACATAGTCAATCAAGAGATTAGGGCAGAAAAATACACAAGCTCAATTACACCAATAGAAGTAAAAAAACTTGAAACAAAAACTAATACAATAGTTCAAAATTCTAGCCCTATTGTTATTGGTAAGCCTAAGATATTAACAACATATAATCAAGTTAATAATAACACTCAAGCAAATACAGAGTTAACCGACATCACTAAAAATGAAGTGACGGAAGTTGAAACTACTGGTCCTACGTTTACCAATAATGTAAAACAAATTACCAACCAAAATCCAGTTAATATCACAAATATTGAAGTTAAAAAACCTGTCGTCACACCCAAAATTTCACAGTACACAAACACCATCGATTTTAACTCTTTTGTAAGTAGTTCTTTTGCAGAAATAGTTGACCAAAAGACTGAACAAAAATTATTATCAAGAAATAATATTAATGTAAAAAAACTAGTTACGGACATTAATGTATTTTTAGAACAGAATAAAAGAGAGTTCAAAAATAATATTTCATCATCAGTAAATCAATTCTTCTCAACATATTCAGAAGAAAATATATCAAGCTTGCAAAATTCTATATTGAATGTGATTGATACATCCAATAACATTCAAAATTTGGATGTATCGGTTTCTAAAGTTATCAGTGAGTATTTTTCAAAAAATGAAAATGAATTTACTGAAAATTTAGTAACTAATTTTATTAATAACTTTAATTTAAATTTACAAAACCAACTCTCAAATTTGCAACAAAATTCATCTTCTCAACTAAATACTATTGAAAATATTAACTTATTAATATCTGATATTAAGAATATTTATGACACCAAGCAATCTGAAATTGAAAAAATAATTTCAGAAGTGAACAATGATAATGTTTTAACTAAAGTTGTGGAGTTAGCAAACACATATCAAGATTACAAAACCCTATCAACTTCTTCAATAAATGCTCTTTCAAGTCAAGTAAATCAAACAAACATTTCTGAAATCAAAGAAACATTCAACAAACAAATTAATAGTATGAATGTCAGAAATGAATCGTCTTTGTCAACTTTCAAGCAAGAGTTATATGGCTTCTTGTATTCTTACTTATCAAGTAGTGTAGATCAAGAAACATTTAACAATTTGTTAAGTTCAGTCACAACAAGTATCAACGTTGAGCAAGTTAATTCAATAATAAATGATTTTGTTTCTAATAACCGCACTGAAAATAATTCTCAAGTCATAGATAGCTTGCAATACTTTTCTAATGATAAATATTCAAATATAGTTTCTTCTACCATTGTTGAAACTATCAAAAGTGAAATTTTGAATTCTTTATCATCAGTAGTACAAAGTTATTCAAATCAAGATGTAATCCAAAATTCTTTAGTTAAGCAAGTCAAAAATGAACTAGCACAAACTTTAAATACAGAAATAAATAACACTGTAAATAGTTTTGGCTTTACTGAACTTAAAACATCAATCGAAAATGTTTATAGATCTCAAGATATTAATGAATTTAAATCTGAGTTTAGTGATGTTTTGAATAAATCTGAAAACTCTAGCAATACTCAGCTAATATCTCATTTGAATGATTTATTAGAAAATAATATCTCACAATACAATTCTAAAAGTGTCAATGTCTTGAATGAAACAAGATATGCTAATTCCGTTAAGAATTTAGTTAATCAAAACTTACATAATGTCTTAACTAATATTGTTCATAACCTTTCAGAAGTCAATACATATTCAGACAATAAAAACATATCTACATTGATTTCTAATATAAAAATAATCAATGACAGATTTTTAACTAATAATGCTGATAATAGATTGCAGAACTTTAATCTAATCCAAACTAGTATCGAAAACTTTTTAAATAATACTGAAAATAGTTTTGCGTCTTCTTTGAGTAGTGTAAAAACAAATCAAAATTCTTATAGCTCTGAAATTGTAGAAAATTTAAGCACCTTTGATCTTCTTTCTTCAAGCACTAGTCTTGAAACTTTGACAGAGATTAAAAATTTAATCAATAACTTTAACTCACAAAGCTTTAATGAAGAATCAAATAAATTTATTCAAGAAGCAAAGATATACACTGATTTGGTCAACATGAAAAATCAAATCACTTCTGAGCTAAATAATTTTGTAAACACTACATTTGAAACAATTTTAGAAGTAAATCAAAGCTCCACCGTAGTTTCATCTCAACAAATATTAAACTTAATTGAAGAAGCTGTGTCTACCTTTAATAGTTCAAGTGTATCTAACAAGGCATTATCTTATATTCAAAACACCATACAAGATGCCAAAAAGCCCGAACTTTATAACAATACATTTCAACTTATTACATCTACAAATATCTTAGAAGATCAAGTAAAAAACTATCTTCTCAAAAACAACTCTGTGCTTGCTGATTATTCTTTGCAACAAATTTTGAACTTAATTAATCAACCAGTTTATTCTGATTATGTAACATTTCAAGATATAAAAGAAATTATTAACAACACTACAAGCACATCTAGCTTTGGCATTTTGAGTGAAATTAAGCAATACATCAGCCAAATAAACTCTCAGGAAAATGCTCAGTTCATCAGTGATTTAAAAACATACTTGACTGAAAACAAGAGTAATCAAAACTTTGTAAATAATACTAATTTTACTGAAGAGTTAAAAAGTTTTATCTCTAACCAAAATAGCTATTCTCCAGAAACTTTTAACCAAATCATTAATTCAATTTCTAATAAGTTTGAAAACAAATCTGCTCTTATTTTAAATCAATTAATAAATGAAAATGTAACAAAACTTAACCAAGCTGTGGAAACTTTATATTCCAGTATTTCAAGCAATGAATCTAAAGAAAGTATATTGAATACTCTCTCAACATTTATAAATAATAACTCCAGTTTTTCAGATTTAGAAAACAATTTATTGACTGAACAAACTAATAGTTTTAAGCTTGAAAACAATGATTTTATTGAGAATTTAAACAAAATTTTATCAAGTAATAACAATACTCTTTCTGAAGAAATAAAAAATGATATCAAGAACCAAATATTTAATAATATTTCATCTCAGGTTTTAGCCGTTGTTGATAGAAATGATATTAATAATCAGCAAATCAACAATATAATCCAAAGTTCTAATGCAGTTGAAATTAAGACAAGCGATATAAAAAACTATTTAACTGAGCTTGAAAATGTATATCAAGATAGTGTTTTTGTAAGTGAAATCAAACATGCTCATTCTTTCTTAAAAAATGAAAGTACGAAGATTGATGTTTTGAACACTCCATATAATCTGAACAATACAAATTTGGATTCAATAATTCAAAATTCTTTAAAAAATAATATTGAGAATTTGATAATAAATAAATCTTTTGTTGATTCAATTAATAATTTTAGAACTCAAATTTCAAATGTAAATTCAGCAGATGAAATCAATAAGTATTCAAATAATCAAAAAACCATAATCTTAAATGATGCTAAAAATATTTTAAATGATTTCATATCCGTGGTCAAACCAGAATACTTAACTGTTGAGAATTTAAGTACGATAAACTCTGTCACATCAATAGAGCAATTATCAAACACACTATCTGAAAATAAAAGTAGATTTAATTTTTCAGAAAACACAACCATTTCTAATATCCTAAATCAAAGTACATTTTATTCAGAAATTATTGAATCTGTTACTAAAAATATTTTGAATGACAACAACTTTACTGAAAACATATTAATGCAAAAAGTTGACAATGCTTTATATGAATCAATACAGAAACAAATAAATAATGTTAATGATACTTTAATCAAAAATATCATTACAAATATTGAACAACTAAATATTTCTGAGTTTGCTACAAATCAAGAAATAAATAGCATAATTTCATCATCCATTAATAATACTTTGACTAAACAAGAAGTGTATCTAAATGATGTATTAAATTCATTCAATATAAATAACATCAATCAGCAAATAAACACATATAATCAAGAGGTCATTAAATCCATGACTTCTGCAGTCCAAAATTATGATGTCTCTAAATTGCTTACAAATACCATTAATGAAAACATCAGTCTTAATCAAAATATTGTAAATAATGATGTTATTGAAAATGTTAATCAAATTCTAGAAAAAAATAACTACAGTATTTCTGACTTGATATCCGTACAGAGAAATTTGATGGCTATTGAGGAAAAAAATATTAATGCTGAAAATAATTTAGAAATAAATCAAAACATCATTAACAAAGAAGTTATAGAAAAAATAAACAATATTGTCAAAGAAAGTTTTTTCAATGTTTTAAGATTGAATACAAATCAAAACTTTTCAACAATTGAAAGTCAGAATATTGTAAATAATGATGTTGTTGAAAATGTAAATCAAATTCTAGAAAAAAATAATTACAATATTACAGACTTAATGTCAGTGCAGAAAAATTTGCTTGCCGTAATAGAGCAAAATGTTAATGTCGAAAATGACCAAGATATACAAAATATTATCAACAATGAAGTTATAGAAAAAATAAATAATATTGTAAAGGAAAGTAATTTTTATGTTTCGACTTTAAATACAAATCAAAACTTTTCAACAAATCAAAGTCAAAGCATCTTTAATGATGATGTCGTAGAAAATGTCAACCAAGTAATAGAAAAAAATAACTATGATATTTCAGACTTAGTATTCATACAGAGAAGCTTGACTGCTATTCAAGAAAATACTATCAATTCAGAAGAAGCCAAGACAATAATAAAAAATATCTTCAATAGTGAAAATATAGAAAAAATAAATAATTTTATTAAAGATAACAATTTAAATATTGCAAACTTGAATATTGACCAAAGATTATCAAATATCGAAAATAAGAATGTAATAAATAATCAAATAGTAGAAAATTTAAATAAATATATCAAAGACAACAGCTTTGACATTTCAAGTTTAAATACCTATCAGGCTTATTCATCAATCGAAAACACGAACATCTTAAACAATGAGATAGTAGAAAATTTAAAGCAAGTTTTAGATGGCACAAATGTCAATACCGAAAACTATGAAGAAGTTATAAAAAACTTCTTATCAAGTCAGACAGTTACTCAGCAAATTCAAAACATCATAAACTCAAATATTGTAAGAAAATTATTTAGTGAATCTGTTGCGTATGAACTTGAAAAAGGCTCATCTACAGTCAGAGATTTATTAGAAGAGAAAACAACAAATAATCAAGTTAATTTATTTTCGCAGTTTATAAGTAAAAATCAGCAATCATTAAACGAAATTAAAGCCTCTGTAAATAATGAAGTTAAAAACGAAGTAGAAAGAATTGAAAACATAACTTTAAACTTTGAAAATCAATCCACATATCAAAAATCAAGCATTCAAGTATATGACGAAGTAACGAACAAGATTGAAGCAAGTTTGCCCGATGGATTTAATAAAGTAAGTACAAACGAAGCTGTAAATATTTCTGAAACTAATAATACAAATAATGATTTCAGAAATATTACCGTAGTAAAACAAATTGATGAAAATGAAGATGTACAGATTTCAAATTTAAGAATAGAAAAGGTTTGGAATAAGTTTGTCCAAGAGGAAGTAAATAAAATTGTTGAACAAGTAAATAATCATACGGAATCAACAAACCAAGAAAATATTTATAATCAAGAAAATACAACCGTAAATCAAAACTCAAAAACAGAAAACTTTAATAAATCAGAATTCAATTACAACTCTGGTGATGTTTATAATACTGAGAATAAGAGTGTTTATAATACATACAATACTCCACAACCAGGCCTGAATACAACAACTAAAGAAACTGAAGAAAGAGTTGATTATAGAGAAATAACTGAACTTGTATTTACTAGAATAGAAGAAAAGCTTAAAACATTCAGTGTTACAGAAGAAGACATTATTATTTTAAAACACAAGATTTTAAGTGAAGTAACAGAAATATACGAAAAGAAATCCAGAGTCGATATTCAAAAGAGCGAAGAAAAGATGAAAAAGGAGATGCAGGATTTATTTATTAAATTCCTAAACTCATAATATGCCTGGAGAAGCCTACTCAAACCCTTCATTCATTCCACCTATTTTTGGATACACATGGTCTCCAAAAACTAATGCGAATGGAAACGCTATCGCTCAAGGATTTTATCAAGCTAGAATCGGAAGAGGTAGGTTTTTTAATGCTGTACCTGATGTAGATAATAACAACTCATCAAGAACAAAAGTTAAAGTCACTGGATCTTATTCAACAGGTCAAGAGTATTTTCCAATTCAAAATGTATTCAGGCCACTTCAAAACCCATCTAACTATATTTCTTTACCTCCATCAGATTATATTGACATTACAAATAAACTAGACGGAGATACAGTTGAAGAACTTTTAAGTTATGCAATTACTATTCCTTCATCTAAAAGAATAGCCTCAATTAAAATAGAGTATTCATTTGTGGTTGATCCCAAGGACACAACATTTTTAGATACTGTTACTGATGAAGAAGATAAAAAGAATATAGAGTCTGGTAACTATGGGAAGGTTGATTTAAGTAAGTATTTATATTTAGATGTTCTTTTAGATGGCAAAGTGTATACATCTAAAACTGGTGACAAAGCAGCTAAACTTTTGCCTCTCACAGGTTTATCAACAGGCATTTCATTTACTACAAAAGAGTTAAGGTTTGAGGAAACAATAGCTTCTGGTTTAGCTGCTTCAAACTATCCACAAGCTAAAGAAATAAAGTTAATTCCTAATAAAAAAATCAAATCTTTAAAACTTGATATAAAAAAGTTTTCAATTTATGAGGCAGTAAATGCTTGTAATATTGATGACAGAAATTTACCATCTATCATTTTAAGTTATGCAGTTCTAGTTGATTGTGAAGTTGATACATCAAACACTTCTTCATCAACATTTAAGGTGCCATCTTCTTCAGATACAAGACCCACTATCAATGTAAAAGTATTTAATCCAGATAATAGAATTCAGAGTCCAGGTTTTTCTCATAGTGTAGACTTAAGATTCTTTTGTGCTGCTTCACCAATCGACTCTGGTTCTGCAGCCGCATTAGGAAATTTTGGTGGTGAAGGTACTTTTTTTGTTACATTATTAAATGTTGGAGTTGGTAGAAGACATGCTAGATATGTTTTTGATGGAACAAGTTTAAGTTCTGGCATCAAAAAACTTACTGAGTTTGCATTATATTCTAAAAAACAATCCGTGACTTTATCAGGTGCAGGAAAAAGTAATGATAAAGACATTGTTGATACATCTTTGGGAATTTTCATTGCAACAGACGAAAAATATCCTTTACCTATTAACTCAGGTGTAACTTTTACAAAAGGAACATTCAAGACAGCTTTTGACGGTAATGTTAGCTTTAAAGATTCTGATGCTACAGCCAGTAATTCCGTTAGTCATGTATATTTTAGATATTGGTTTGTTCCAGTTGATGTAAATACTTCGGATGCTGAGGCTGTTAGAAGTTACAGAGAGAAAACTGAATTTATTTTCAAAGTAGTTGATGGAAAAACTACTGTAACAAGAGAAAAGCCAAGTTCTTTTCTTGATTTGTTAGTTTCTCCACCATTAGATGAAAACTCTCAAACTCTTGAAATTGCAAGATTTATCAATGAACAAAAGAAGCTTACATTTACTGGTCTTGATTTTACATCAGCTGTATTAGCAGTAGAAGTATTTATAAAAACTAACTCAACTGATGGAACCAAGTTTACAAAATTTCCGACTATAAGTTTTTCTGCAAGTTCTGAAGTTTCCGGCATTGAGTCGAATATTTTTCAAAACATTTCTCATACTTTATATCCTATGAGGTCTTTTGATTCTTCTATATTTACAAGCGCTACTTTTACAGCTATCAAAACACCGTTAAGCTTGACCAATCTACAAGTAGGAAATAAAAAAGCACCAGAAATTAGCGGATATATACAGTACAGTCAAAAGTTTTCTTCAGCTACAGTTACTTCATCAGTTGAAAATGCATTCAAAGATTTGCTGGTTATCAATCCTACATCACAAGCTGGAAAAATAAATGTATTGATGACTGAGCAAGTTTTTAACTTATTGAAAAAAACTTCACAACCAACAAGTTCTTCTGCGTTAATAAATGTTGACTTTGTTACTGATGGTCAACTTTTATCTAATGGCAGAGTCAATACTGGGACTTGGACAATAAAATTAAATAGAAAAAATGTTGATAAAGACTTGGGATTTGATTTACAGATTCAAGGGCTAATGATTAGTAGTAATGGCAAGGTTCTCTCAAGATTGTTCAAATCACCATTGCTTACAGACAAAGAAGAAATTACATATTCACCAACAATTAATATTCCTTTTAATATAGAATCAGTAGAAACTCAGTTTGTTTTAAGAATCAGTTTATACCCATACTCTTCAGGCAAATACACTTACAGCGAATTAACATCTACTGCTTCAAAAGAAGGATTAAAGCCTGGATTTAAGTTCGAATCTGTCAGCATTACCAAACACACATTAGAATATTTGAATATAGTAGCAAATGACGATGCTTCTGGAGCTCCAGGATTTAATGAAGATTTACCCATAGCTCCAGTCAAAGTTTTGGGTAATGATCCTGATATTGATGGTCAATTCTTCTTTATAGCCTCAGAAGAATCATTAGGCACAAAGACAGTTACAAACACAAACCCTTTCAAAGTATCAGGCACTCTTTATAGCCCAACTTGGTTTGTAAGCATGCCAGAAAACTCTGAAGTAAAATTTAATTCATCTTTCACAGGATCAAGCAGTGCAAAAATTTTATTTAGATCAGTACTTGGTGGAGCTCAAGCTGCAGAAGATTCAGTTAGTGTAACGACAACAAAGTTAGGTGGGAAGATGGTCGTTGCATATAATAGCAACAGAGCAGATGCTGGTGAAGGTGGAGAGGTTGATATTGTTTCAACTAGTGGTTATTCAGGAACTTATGAATCTTATAATGTCAAGTCCTATCCAAAAACTGGTGACTTTAATAGTAACGCAGAAACTCCATTCAAAGGTAGAAACCCTCTTTTAATTAACTTTTCTCCAGTTGATAACTCTGCATCAAATGCAAATTTTTCCTATCTTCTTGGAGAATCATCTGATAACACTGGAGTATTTTCTTCAGCAGCTGTAAATACTTTTGGGGATAGCCAGCAATCTTGGCAGCTTCCGGGAACGGATTTCTTTCAATCTAATGAAGGATTTGCTGTTCAAAAGCAATTGTTTAACAATTTAACATTCACTTCAGCAATTATGGATCAGACTAGAAATACAATTTTTGCTATTGGGTATGAAGATGGAGGAAGTCTGATTATGAAAACTACTCAAGCTTTTTCCGCTTCTACAGGAAACCCAGGAGTAAGCACTTATTTGATAGCTGGTCCAGTACCAACAGAATTATCAGAAGAAAATTACCCTAATTTTAAAAATTTACAAACAACAAATTCAGATCCTATAGCGCAAACTTTTTCCAATATTGTTGGATTTGATAGAAATAGGTTCATTATTTTTTATGTAGCTCAGGGGGGAAGAGCAATTCAATTTAAAATTTTAGATGGTTTACAACTATCTAAGGAACGAACAGTAATTGATTTGAATACTATCTTGGGAAGCAGTTCTAGTTCTATAACAATTTCAGGTTTGATATCAATATACGATGAAGTAAATAGAATTATTCATCTTGCTTTTTGGTGTAATAGTAAAATATTTTATTTAAATTTTTCTTCTTACACTGATTCCTCAGTGGATTTAATGCCAAAACTACAACTTGTTGCTGGAAATTTTATCCCTGATAAAGCAAACAACTCATTTATTTATGATTTAGATCAAGCTGGCCAAGTTGTTTTAAATAATATAGATGCAAATGATAATGGTGATATTCCTCAACAAAGATTAGGTTTATCTTTAACATCAAAGAAGAATAATCAATTTCTCATTGCTTGGTATAAAGACACTAATAACAAAATTGTTTCTAAAACTATTAATCCCTACATACAGGTATATGACAAAGTGGTTTATGAGGTGTTTTCACAATGATAGTAGATAAGACAAGAGAACTTCAAGTAAAGGCAAAACTTTACATTTTGTACAATGAAACCCCTCCTATTGCAGCAGGATATTACACTCTTAACTCTTCAAACAAAGATCCAGAAAATAACAACCCAATTAACAAAAATACACAACAAGATCGCTCAGTTACATTGGGTGGAAAAAAATATAACACAACGCCATCGTTTTTTGCACAAGCTAATCCTTTATCGAACGGACATTTACCACCAGTCAATCAACAAATTGGCGCACCTAGATGTACTTTTGCTTACGGCAGTATTGAACCAGGGCAAGCTCATCCAAAGTATAATCTACTTAAAGGCCCAACGGAGCAATATTCTCCAAACTTTGTTGGATCTGGTTCTCCATCGGCAGAATCCCAGCAAGCAACTCCTGTCAATCCTAATACATCAGTGCCGTTTATGCCTTATAAAACTAACAACCCTTTTGGAGCTAGTCAAGTTTTAACAACTTATAATATTTGGGCTCTTGTTGATTCAAAAGGAAATCTTATAACTACAGACAGCAGCAAATACAGAGGGCAAATTACAAATCCAGCAAATGGTGAACCTGATATCCAACATTTGTCAGATAGTAATGGAGAGTCAATTATTCAAGTAAATTCTACTGCTACAGAGTCTACAGTAAAAAGAATATTTCCCTTAAGTAAAGATGTAATTTATGATAATGATAGCACCTTGTATGCAGTTAAAAACTCAACTGATGCTAATGGGAATAACACAAGCACAATAGTGCCACAAAAGGTTACTGAGAAAGGTGGAGAAAACAATAGCTTTCACTTAACAATAAACTCATCTTTTATGCCAAGTAATGTAAATGGCAAAGAATCAAAAATAATAGTTACAATAGGATATGCCTCAAAAAAATACAACAATACAGCCTTTCAATATGAAATTACTGCTGGAAACATTGAATTTTATTTAATTACTGTTTCAGGTCAAAAATTAAAACAAAGATTTAATAGATCATTTACTAATGATAATGACGAAATCAAAACACAACAATTTAATTTGTATATGCATTTTTTGAAAGATATTGTTTTGATTGGATCTTCTCCAAATAATTGGGATGCTTTAGCCCCGCCATCACAACAAAAAAATTCTGATTCAGCAAAAAATAAATATATAAATTTTTTACCATCCGATGCAACAATTACAATACAGTGTAATTATGCTTCATGCAATATTCAGTATGGCCCACTTGCTTTCAACAATTTTGACACAAGATATGATGATCATACACCACACGTTACATTCTCCAATGAATCAACCTCACCAACTTATGAGCTTATTCCTTATGATGGATATAAAAATGTCAAAGACAATGGTATCTCATATTATCCTGATGCTAGAAGTGGGAATAATCAACTGGAATTTGTAAACTCTTATATAAATGATGGCTACGGACAAGTAAAATTTAACTCTGTAATTGGTGGTCCTATTTTAACTAAAGTTGAAAATAATCTTATAGACAAAAAAGGAAAGCCTACTTATACCGCAGCTCCTGATAACAGCTTGTTGATACCGATAGGCGGGCAAGATCAAAATAAACTTCCTGCATATGATATTTCTGAGTATATTGAATCATGGGATGTTACTTATGAAAATGGGGAATCTAGATTAATATTTTCCACCGCCTCAGTGACACTTAAAAATTTTGATGCTGGTTATTCTCAAGACACAAAATATAATGGAATGAATATCTTAAGTCTCATTGAGAAAAACATGATAGTAATTGAATTGTCGGCTGGTTACAATGATGAGCTGAGTATTTTTTTTCAAGGTTTTATCATGACCACAAGTACTCAAAGAAGTGCTTCAGGCTCTGTTACAACATTAAATTGTTCTGATGTTGGCAAAGTGGTTCTTGAAACCACTAGATTTCAAAACTATGTACTTTTTTCAGGTTCAAAAATAAAAAATGCTATTTATAGATGTTTTGAACATTCAGGTTTTTATCCATACTTCAGGCTATATGAAAACCCAGGATATTTGAAAAGCATTAACGCAAACATAGCTAATACCCAATTAGAAGGAAAACAAGTACAGTGCTTTCAAGGAACTACAATCATAAGCAAGATACAAGAACTACTAGATGAATTCATGACCAAACAGTCTGAGATGCCATTCTTAAGATTTGATTATTCTAAGCAAGTGTTTGAAATGGATTGGAGATATGCAAGTAAATATCGTGACGAGTTAAAATTATTCGGCGTTGATTTAGCCGATGCTAATACTAGGGATATTTATTTTAAAGAAAATTTAGAAGATTGGCATGGATTATTATCAGGTCCATTTACAGTTTCTACAGAAAATGGAAATTTTTTCCGCTCATTTGAGGTTAGGGGAAGCGGTTATGAAGGCTTTATATCATCTTGGCGTTCATATTCTCAGGTCGCAGCCAAAGATTCTATAATCAGTGGAGATTTTAATGTTAAGGGCTATGTTGGATATGATAAGAAATATTATTATAACCTGGGCGAAGCGTTTCCTGATTGGCTTTCAGTAAATACATATTTAACAAATGTTATTAATACTCACAAAAATCCAATCTATAACATTTCTTTTGATTGTTATGTAAAAAGGCCATTAAACAATCACGGTTCTTTTATCATCAAATCAATGATGAAAGAAAATGCTAGAGCCACCGATGCTTATATTTATAAGACAGTTCGCTACCAGTGTAACAAGAAGGATAACACAATAATTGCATCCGTTACAGGTGCACAAGCAGTCGAGCTAGTAAAATAATTTATTAAGAGGTGTCCTTATGCCAGAATTTTTTAGCTTATCGGATGTTATCAGAAAACAGATTCAAGATTCTAATAGTAAAAGGGACACCCTTTTAAATACACAATCTACTCTTGCTCTTACATTAGGAGTTGCCCCATCTCAGAGAGACAGATTGGACCCAGACAATGAATCTTTAACCTGGGGAATATCAAGATGGGGTGTAGCAAAAGTAACATCAAAAGAGCAGCCAGATAGATAATGGGAAAAACACCTATATATGGTTTGGGATATTTAGAACCAAACCAAGACTTATCAGAAAATCTTGATCTCGACGAATTACGTTTCAGAGCAATTGATACGCAGACATATTCTCTTTATCAAATTTTTGGAAATGGAATTATTGAAGACGAGACAAACAATTATGCCTCATGGGTAATAAGTGTAATTCCAAATGATTTTCAAAATATAAGAGTATCAAGTGGAAAAGGTTTTGTTTCTTGGAAATCTGCTGAAACAACTGCATATGTCGATGTAGCTTTACCAATTCTTCCAACAGGAGTTACAAGTGTTACTGTTTGGGCTTATGCTATCGCAAACGATAATACACCAGTAACAAAAGAAGTCGATTTTATCACTTCTTTATTTCAAATAGATGATCCTGATAATTACATTTCTTTAGGTGGTGTCATAATAACATTTGGTGCAACCACCACTATTGTTCCATTCACCACTGGCAGAACAAGAATAAGTTTATTTGCTTCGCTTTCAAATATAATTAATCAACACAAGCATATTGGTGGTTCAAACAACCCAAGTCCTATAAATCTCGGTAGTCATGTTCAAGGTAAATTATCTGGAGAATATATCGAAAATCTTGATATATCTACAGTAACTAAAGGCACATTAGATGCTGAAAGATTACCTACTATAGATCACAAAAATCTTACAAATATAGGCACATTAACTCACTCACAAATTGACTCTCTGTTAGGTGCGTTAACATTACCAGATAGTTCATACAGGCTATCTGATTTATCTATGGCAAATAGGCTTCAAATAGTTTTAACTATGAAGAAACAGTTTGCTGAAGATTCAGACTCAAGTCAAATTAATTCTTTATTTTACATACCGGCAATCTATCCAAATAGATCTACTGATACAACTGTAACTTTTAGAGATTTAGACCTTCCTGTTTATGTTACCGAAGCTAATGTTTATGACACTGTTGGTTCTGGATACGATCCAGCAGTAAATTTTATCGAAGCTGCTGCTTCTGATTCAAACACTGCTTTTTCAGTGACTTATGACACCAAAACTCATTTCCAAACAATGTATGACTACATAACTGGAAAAGATTTGGGTTTATATGCCGATGAAAATGTCAAAATCAATGGCACTTCAGCAGATTCTGTCGATGGTAATTTTACTATTGATACTCCTTTAAATTTTTCAATACTATCTAATGCAGCTGGCCCTGATTTTGAAAATGCTGCTTATGGATGGAATTACTTTACTAAAAAGTTAAGAAATACTGATGATACATACACTGATACTCAATACACAGTTTTTACTATCCCAACAGCTAAAAGAGACTGGAGTAATGTAACTCATATTGGTCTTGGAATAAATTTGTCAGAAACAGATTCTGCTTGCAGTATTTATATGACATTACTTGTAGATACTGCTGATAATAGAATAAAAGATACTACTCTCGTTTCCGAAACTATTGAAGACAGGGCAAATGCTACAGTACAAACTTTAGAAATTAAAAGAAGTGTATTCAAGAAGATTTTTACAAATGGCACAGATTCTTATGATACTGATATTTTTGTAAATGTTGATTTGTCAGAACTTATAGAACTTCCATCAAACAGAGTAAATATTGTTGGATTTGCATTCTATATTACAACTAATGATGCTACTGGTGAAAAATGGGACGGTAACGCCTCTCCAGTATTAAAATTAGTTGCTCCATCATCAGAATTAATTGTTGATGCCAATGGAGATGAGTTAACAAATGTAATCGCTGAAAGACAAGATCAAGAAAATGGTTATCTTTCAGCAATGTTCTTGTGGAATGAATATCTTTATGCATCAAGTGCAAGATATATATTTAGGTTAAATACAGGCAGTTCTTCAGCGACATTAAATTTATATGCTTATAAGGTGACGGTTCCAACAAATACTTCATATACAATTTCAGCTAGAATCACAGATTCATCGACTGAAAATGATTTGAATTCAAAGACTGCTTTAGACATTACTGCTGAAGCAACTTTGTCAGGTGATACTTATGAAATTGTTCCTCCAAGTTCATATACTATAACCGTACCTGGAGCTGGAGATGTAACTGAGCCCAAGTTTAATATTGGAAGGTATGTTGACATAATAATCGATCTTTACTCTGATTTTGAGGGTGTAAACACACCTGAATTTCAAAAGTTAAATATCGTTTACACTTCAGTTGGCGGTACACAAAGCAGAACTTGGAATAAAGATCATGATGACTTTGAAAATGAGCAATCTGGCTGGCTTGAAAGTGAATATCAAAGATACAACATAGCAATTGGTGCTACATATACCGACGGTGGACTAGATAAGAATTCTTTAATCCTAGAAAATGTTTCAGACATTGGAAACTGGATTTATATACAAAAAAATGCTGTCATATCAGCAAATCAATCTGCCACAACTAGTACCTATGAAGATGGTCAGGATAATAGCAACGCAGAATTTAATCTTAAAGAATATCTCACACCTTGGCAAATATTTAATAAATCTACTACATATGGTTTCTATAAACCAAAAGATTTTAGAATTCTATGGGATAACACTTCAGTTTATGCTGACACGGCTAATGATAGAATAATTCACTTTGAATCAAATGGAAATGTCAAAAGAATCATTCAAGGCAATTTAAGACTTAAGAAATCTGAAAGAGATTTTATGGTTTTAGCTGCGCATTACAACCCTGACACTGGTGTTATTTATTTGCCATTTTCACAATGTGTAAATATCGTAGATATCACAAGCATTATAGTAGTTTATGATGGATTTGATATTGCAGCTAATGAAACTCAATATGTTTCATCAGTAGAGTTGTTAACACCTTTAGTATCACAAAAATCATCAACAGTTTTGCTTAAACTTACAACTAAGTTTAATAAAGTTTTGAAAGCTGCTGCAACTAAAAAGGTAATTATATTATCTGGAGCTTTTACTTCTAACGGCCAAGCTGATAATGCAAGCGAAACCTCTAATAGTACAAATAATATAAGTGGATCTGGATCAAATACTGGTAATTCTGTTCTTACTCCGCCATCCCAATCTGGCTCTGGAGATAGTAAAGGAGATGGATCAGGAGGCTTTGTAGTCCAATCAACGCAGTCTTCTGTAAATGCATTATTGAATAGTCCATCTTTGAGATATTTTGATTTAAGAAATAGAATTAATTTTAACGGGACTGTTGAAATAACTGATAACGTAAATTTGGCTTCACAAAAAAGCTCATTCAAAAAGATGGATTTTAAAGCTTTTGCTGATGGAGACATAACTGAAATATTTGATTATAATGGTGATGGTATTTCTACTACGCTTATAGGTCCGCCAAGAACAGGATTGACGACAGCTCAAAGTGGAAGTATCGAGTTACCTATAAGTCAAGGGCCAATATATTATGCAAATATATACAATCCTATTTCTATAAATATGACAACTTCTTATCAGTATGTGATTGCGCAACCATTTGTCAACTCTGTGGCATGTTTCGATTCTGATACAGCTAGTACTTTGCTTTGGACAATATCTTCTAGTTTAGTTTCTTATATTGAAGGCTCACTTGGTTCTGCCTTTGTTCTAAGCAATAATAATGTCTTGTGCGCCGTCCCTTCTAAGTCATCAACAGATAAGGGTCAAGTCATAATTATTAAAAGAACAAATAGTAAAGACTTTCCTATAACGACATTGCCTCAAGATGGCGATTGTGTTTATGCATTACCTTCTGAAAAATCAGGCGAGTATTACGTGATTGTTGATGATATTTACACAAGTGGTAAGAATTCTAAACTATTGAGAGTTAATTCATCAAATAAAGTCATTAAATCTTGGAACAACAATAATCTATTATTGCATCCTAAAGGCTTGGCTGTATTACAAAATGGAGACTTATTAGTTTCAGAGTAATAAAATGAACTTAAATTTTTTATCAAATTCAGTTGTATCTTTTTTATTGGGAGAAGAAACTTTAACATTAGAGTTTATTTCAGCTCCTAGTGATTTCGTTGTTGAGAAAAATGATAATAACTTAGTGCTAAATGTAAGAAAAGATATTACTGCACAAGTAACATCAAATGAGAAATCTTTTATTTTAAATTTAAATAAAAAATTGTCTTACACAGTCTCATTTGCTATCAGATTTTTAGGCGCATCATTTAATAAAATAAGTGATAAAAAATTACAACTGAATGATAAATATATTTTAGAAATTGACTTTGGTTCATTTAACTTCAATGATAATGGTACTGTATTAATCAAAGTTTCTGGAAATAATTCAAAGCTAAAGCTTTATTTAGAAAATGATGAAGTTGAAGAAGTAAAAGGTTTAACAGTTGAAGCTTTTACATCTCCTTCAGGTCTCCCAACTATAAGTTTTGGAGCAAGAGAACCAGAGTTTGCTATTGGAACATTTGATTATTTCAATGAATCTGGAGACATTGATACAACACAAGATACAGTTTTTAAATTTCCAAGGCTTATAAGAAATGGCGTACCTATAATATCAACAGTTCCAGCAGAATACGATACTACCTATTATTCCATCACAGATCAAAACAATTATCTTGCTGGCAAAGGTGAAGTGTCAAGGACTATTTATTTTAAGATAGTTTGTAATTCTGTGATTGAAAATATTAATGTTGGTGCAATATCTAAGTGTCAACTTAAAGTTTATTTACCTAGTGGTCTTGATACTGTAAGTTCTGCAGTATATGTTCCAATGACAATGAGGTATTACAACTCTGTTAAAAATGTTTCTATATATTCTGCAGAGTATACTTTTCATTCTTCTGGTATTCACAACAGTGTTGAATATGTTGATGGATATATGTTTTTTGATGTATATGCCCCTGTATCTGTACAAAGAGATATACCATTGCAGTTTAATTTCTTAACGTAATTAAATTCAAGGGCTGGGGCTTATATACTAAGAATATTTTATAAAAGTCCCCAAAAAATCAAACGGTGTAATAATGGCTTATCTTACAAAAATCATCCTGCCCAATAATTTAAGAAGCGAATCTCTTAGAGCTGAATTTTTAGAGCTTGGCCAAAACTATAATAATCTTCATTCCTCGGAAGATCCTTTGTATGATAAAAACTCAACAACTTTAAAATTTAAGTTTGAAGTTAGAGATGCAGAAACTCGATCTACTGTTTATGAAATTACTAGCATTAAAGAACTTTTAATTTCCAATGATCCAGAATTCACAGAATCATCCACTTATAGGATAACAAATTTTCCAGCTTCAACTTATGACCCAAGTTTAGATTACACTATTGCTTTAAGCGCATCTTATTTTTATGGGTCTGGAACTTCACATACTTCATCATCTGCTTCAGGAAGTGGATATTTTATCATTGAAAGATGGCCTTTAAGTGGAAATGGTGGTCTGTGCACCGTTTATATTAAAGCTATCCTTTATGTAAATGATGAAGAAGTAACGTACCCTAATACAGGTGGTATTTTTGATCAAATATACTGGGCTGGAGAACCGCCTGCTACTCCTTCTTTTAATGAATATTCTTTACTAAAATCAGGCTGGACAGGTTCGGATTCACTTGTAACTTTTAAAGAAAGTAATGATCTTCAAACTTCAAATACAAATGCTATATCATCCTATCTTGGTAGCTTTACAGAAATATATAATTATAATAACACTTTGAATTATGTAGCTAAATTTGCATTTGAAGATGATAATTTTTTAAGTCTAGCTCACGGAAAAATAACAACAATAGATAGTTTAAGCATCCAAGCTCACAGGTTTTATCGAGATGATGTTACTTTAATTCCAGGTTTAGACATCACATATTCTAACTATGATTCGCCATGTGGTGCAGTTGTTGGATCAGCTTACAACATTTATAAAGATGGTTCTGCATTTACCCAAGGTTTTATTTTGGATGGCACTACAGGTCTTACTTTAGACACTACAAACAATTCATATTATTTTCAATCACAAGTAAATATGGATGTTTTAAGTTTGGGTGACAATTACACTGTTTCTGTGTTTCTATGCATAAGAACATCAACTGTCCATAATGAAGATAAAATTATCACAAGAATAATTGTAAGTGATTATTCAGAACCAATTTCTTACATGTATTACACTGACTCTTCTGGTAACGAATCTGAAGAGTATCAAGTAAATTATCTTCCAGCTTTTTTAACTCCTGAAATATTATCAAGTGGAATTTATGAATCGTATCTTCAAATAACAGAAGATGAAAGTAATTATATTGTTGAAAGTTACTTTACTCCAAATGTAGATTCAACATTACCAGATAACCTTAAGCAGAAAAGCTATTTATTAGGCAGGACTATCATGCCTGTGATGAGCTCTGTTTCTGGATACTATCCTTCTATTGGTGTATATTATGATGGTACAGATGCTTCAGGCATAGATGTAACTGTTATGGGTATGTTAGCAGCAAGTGGTCCAGGAATTATTGCTGCCGACTTAGGTGACTGCAGAAAAGAAGATTTTAATAGTCTTAATTTTCCTATTACAAAAATAGAAACTGCATGGAATACTTATTTTGATGAAGAAATGACTGATGTTGTTTGGCAATCAGCATCAGCAGTACAAAAAGATTCAACTAAGCTTACATTTACAAAATTAAATAAATACATCATCTCATCCAATAACGTAACTGGAAAACAATATCATGAGATACAATTTTCAAAGCCAAGTCTATCAAATAGGGCAAGTTTGACTTTTGATTTTGTGCACTCATGTGATGAAATGTATGTCTCATTTGCACCAAACCTTTTAACTAACGGAAGCAGAATTTTACCGTTAGGATTAAATTGCGATCCTGATTATGCATATACAGATCAAGATTTAAACCACGAATGCATTACAGTCACTTTCAGTGCCATAAGAAATGAAATTAGTGTTACACAAAGAAATGCTGATGACACTCTTTCCTATTATGTTTTAAGAAGTTATAAACCAATCACACCGTCAAGAGATGTTTACACTATCGAAATCACTGACTACCATCCTGAAGGTTTAGCTGGAACTCAACAAAGAACATCAGCTAATGCAACTTGGGTAAATATCAAGAGAAATAACAATGCTATAGGCTTCATTCAACTCTCAAGAAAATTGTCTCCAGGTGCAAATGGCTTAGGGTATTATTGCGGAATTGGATTTAGGACTGCTGATTACGGAGCATCTACAAGTTTAAACTACATATACAAAGTAGATTTTAGATCTTTACCAGGCATAGAATCAAATTATTTTACATCACCTAAAAGTGTAAGAACATTTTTATTATCTGACAAAGGTGCGTCAAAAAATAAAACATATCTTGGTCAAGCAATAATTAATTCAAGTACTGATTTTGTTGGATATAATTATGAAGCGCCGTTACCAGTAGACGATTCTCCACTCGAAGTTAAATGTGCTACAACTGGGGGTAATTATTCTGGTTTTACAAGCAATGGAAATTTACTATATATTCCTGATTCTACAACTATAGATGGTGTAAGCATATCAACTTTAGCTATTGGTGATTATATCTTAATCAAAGACCAAGACACAGAAAGTCAAAATAAAATTTACTCTATTCAATCATTCAATTCATCAACTAGTACAATTACACTTTTAGGATATACAGCCTCGAGTTATAAAGAACTTAATATTACTGAAGGCACTGTTAATATTGGAACTATTTGGTATCCAATCAAAACTGGAAATTTATATAATTTTTACTCTACACTATGGTTTAAAGATTTCGATATAAAATACAATAAGGAATTTTATTCTTTAACATCTCCAAAGCTTTTAGAATTTAAGCTAAAATGGAATAAACCAAATGTATCATTTCCACAAAGTAAGTTAAAAATAAGATTCTACAGCAATAATACTAATACAAGTTTACCAGACGGCTCAGTAACAGATTGGATTGACATATCATCTGTTGTAAATACTGAAACATTTACAGGTAAAAGTAACGATAGTTTGGTTCAAGTTGCTTTAGATCAAGTTTTGCTAACTTCTTCAAATAAATATTGGATTGCTATATCAACTCCGATGGGCTGTACATTAGCAGAAGCTAACGGAATCGAATATAACAATCAAACTACAGTTAGTTCTGGAAGTTATAAAGGTTGGAATATAGCAAATAACTTATGGTACAAGCTATTTCATTTTTATTCAAAATCAAGAAAAAATTCTAACCATAATAACATTCAACAATATAGAGTAAGTGCATTAACTCATTCAAATATTTCAAGCCATGCAACAAACTTATCTTTACCTGTTACTGTTGATATAAATGGGCCTAGCTATACTGGTTCGACAAGACCATTGCTTACTCTGTATGATAAATCAACTGTAAGGACTGCAACATTCAAAATTGAAGCATCTGATAGTGACTCTGGAATTTTAGCATTTAGATTTGGCAAAGAAACAGATTATGGTTTAGTTTATTTCGAACCTTGGCAGAGTTGGAATTTATTTAAGAATCATAATGAGGACAATTTGTACACCGTATATTTACATGGTTCTCAAAGATATGACTACAGAGGCGCAGAACTAGGTTATTTATTTTCTAATATGAACATTGGATTTTCCGGTGCGAGAAAAGTTTGGGTTCAATTGATGGATTTTGCTGGAAATATTAGTGAATCATATCCTCAAGCATTCGTTGCGCAGTCTATAGCAGCTGTTGATACCGAAGCACCTTTTGGAGATGTTTCCTTTTACAGCCTAGAGACTAACTCAGAAATATTGTTAACAAATAAGAAAGATTCGTGGCTAAAAATAAATGCTTCTGACGATGTTTCAGGAATTAAAGATTTTAGATACAGAAAAGTAACTAATGATGGTCCTGGTGAATGGTCTAACTGGATGATGTACAACTCTTACACTCCAATCAAGTTTACAAATGAAGAAGATGGCGTTAAAAGAGTTGAGGTTGCTTTCAGAGATTACGGAAATAATATAACTCAACCAGAATATAAATGGCACAAGGTTCTTAAAGTTAAAAAGTAATGAGTGAAAAATGAGTAGTACAATTTTTAATAAAAGTATTGTTTGGAAGAGCAAATTTGATACAGAAGATATGCTGTATTTGATTGGCATCACTCAGACTAAATACAATTTGGCTTACCTAGAAGATAGTAATGATCCTGATTATGATTCAAATACAGCATATTTTTTAATATCACAAGATGAAGGATCTAAAAATAGAAAAATCAATCTTAAAGAAACTGATATTATTACTCTTACAGGTATCGATGCTGGAGTAACTTTTGGTGTCGATGATTCTAAGGGATTACTAGTTTTTGATCCATCTACTCCAATCTCAAATTCTTCTTTGATATCAGCTTCAGTTGTTAAAAATGTTGCTTCAATATGGAAAAGAAACCAAGAGTCGCCTCAGTTTTTAATTGATTTCACTTATCAAAATGAAAGAGCAATCTTGAGTGTTGAATCAAATAGTGATGGCTTGTTCCTTGGGGGAGCATCTGGAAAGATCTGGTTCTATGATGGAATCAAAATCAAAGAAGTGTATGAGTTAGAATATAGCGGAAATTTACTACCTGCTACCGCTATGGTAATTGGCCAATTTGCTCATGAAACTGAACCATCTATCTTTGTTGGATCAGATGAAACTCCATGCTTATTTAAAGCCAAACTTTCAGAAGCTAAATATGGTAATACCTGGGAGCGTTCTGCAACAATTGGTAACTTCCCACCTGGTGGAATACTTTCTATGGCATTTGCATATAATAAAGTTTTCATAGGTTTAAGAAATAATCAATTTGCTACTTTTGAGATTGTTCCAATAGTACAAGTTATAGCTCCTGATAATTTTTTATCTGATGAAAATACTCAAATTTTAGACGAAGATTATGTTGTAAATGTATATTCATTAACACCAGATAATATTTCTGATATTTCAGATTCTAATATAGATATCCAATGCTTAGAAAAGGGTAATAACCAAATTTTTGCTGGCATATCCGACAGGCCCGAAGTATGGTCGTATTCTGAAGTACCTATTAATAATCCATTAAATGACGAAGAATGGTCTACTCAAGTTTTTGACAGAAATTTTTCAGATGATCCAGCTCCAGCTCAATTTTATTCAAAGGGTGGAGTTACAAATTCTAGATTAAATTCAAATGTAAGTCATATGTACGTTTATGATTTTACATCTCCAAGCGCTTTGAAGTCTGCAATTTTATTGACTGGAGAAGTCAATTCAGAAACTGCATTTGAGTTTGCTGTAGGAAGCGATTGGGAGCAAAACTTAGACCAAACACAAACTCAACTTCCTTTTAATGAAGTTGATTGTGCTACAACTGCAAACATTTCGTTCAGTTATACCAGCCCTCCTATTATTGATGGTTTTCAAATGGTACAAGGCTCTTCAATACTTATTAAAGACCAAGAAACAATTGCAGAAAATGGAGTTTATACTTTATTCTTTTCAAATGGAAGTTATAGTTTTGTAAGAGCTAATTTCAATACAGCTTCATCAAAAAGAGTTGGTTTTCTGATTATAAATGGATATGTAAATTCAAATTCTAGATTCTTACTCGATGTAGCAGATATAGAAAATAACGAATTTAATTTTTACAAACCAGCTCATACAATAGAGTTAGAGTTATTTAATGCTGGTTATGAAAAATATTCTAATGAGGATAATGAACCTTTTTGGATTGGCAATGATCAGGATTTTTCAGGTTCAAGTTATATTGAAATACCAGATGCCAACATAGGATATCAAGGAATAGAAGTTTCCGATGGTTATAGACAATACAAGCTTGAATTTAACTATGCAAACATAAAATTGACAAGCGGAAATAACGTTATTACTAAAGCTTTGCCGTCTTATGGATTTATCAAAAACTGGAATTTTTATGATAAGAGAACAACATCTGGTTGGGTAAATTCGGGATATTTTACAAACTTATCTGTAGAAACTTTAGCAGAAGCTTTTCCTGATGGAACAAGCAAATCATCCAACTCACTTTATCTTGATGAATTAGGAAAAACAGGAAGCCCGAGAATTACTAATGCTGATGTAAATGCAACTGTTGATATTAATACTAAAGTATTGATAAAGATGAAAATCAACGCTCCTACAGGATATACAGTTTATTCTGGCAAAATTAAATTTAGTTGGCTTTATGGAAATGGAACTTTTGAAAATTGGGTCTCTGTAGATATCAAAAACAATTCAGATTTTGTTGTTTATGAACTTGTTCCCAATTGGTATGGAACTGTAAAACAAGTAGCTATTGAGATAGAAGGTCTACCAGAACAAGACAAAAGACCATTAAATGCTTACATAGATTTCATTCAATTTGTAAATACTGATAGTTGTTTTAATCTAAACTTAAAACCATCAAATATTCGTATCACAACACAAGACAAAGACATACAAGTTTGGTTAGGAAATCAAACATATCCTACTATCAATATGAAAAACTTTGTCATTGCAGATACATATAAAACTTCTGTAGCTGATTACGATGTTCCAAAAATTAAGATAGGAAAGATAAGTACAGAAAATGACTCTTCTGTATTTGGATACACTAGGCTAAGATTTATTGCAGGTGGTACTTATAACCCTACAAGTAAAAAAATACTAGAACTACACAATACAACTAGATTTCCTTCTGCTGGCGGTGTAAGAGTATTAACTTTTCACGATGGCGCTCTTTATGCAGTTTGTGATGGTATGAACACCAATAAAATCTCTGATAATCCTGATGATAGGCAAATTAAGATTTTCAAATATGATGCTGCTAACGAAACTTGGGAAAAAGAAGAAGCACAGTTTATAAGAAAAATAGATTCAAACACTGGAGATATTTTAGGCATTATTAGAGCTTTGACTGCAAAGAGTTATAACCAATCTCTTTATTTAAGCGGTCAATATGGTTCAATCAAATATAATCCTAATAGATAAAAATAATGGAAGAAAACTTGTTTAATGCCTTGACAGTTACTTTTAGCTCAAGTTCATTTATTGCAACTGATGGGTATACAATTCATGCAATATTGAGCGGAGTTTCGTCTCTTCCCTTACTTCCTTCTACCGATATAAATGGATTTTATGTTTATGTAAATGGTATTCAAATAACTGTCAGAACTGCTTATGTTGAAAATCCATCTGGCTCTTCAACTCAAAAAGCTACAGTTGTTTTAAAAACCTATGTAAGAATAAAGTCCACTGATACAGTTCAGATAAAACATGTTTATGACAATCTCACTGATAACTCTACTGATGAGATTCCTGATTTATCTTTATTCACTATCACTGTTAATAATAGTGCAAACAATAAGTACTTTGATCCTTTAGAATGGAATAATGGACTTGATAGTGGAGAGGTTGTTATAGGCTCAGAAACAGGTTTTTTTAGCGATTCTACTGACTTGTTTAAGAAAGAGCTTACATATCCATTTGCTGAAGTTATTTTAGACACAAAGCCACCTGAAGGGTTGGTTATAATTAATGAATCTTCAACTACTGGCGGTATAGACGTAAGAACTTTTGCTGCATACGCCCCTTTTGATGCATCTACTTCTGGATACACTAATAGAAGTTTAACCCTTTTGACTTCTACTGTTGAAGGCTGGCAATTTGTATCAAGCACAGAACAGACAATAAGTTCATTCGTTTTACAACTTAAATATACTCAACTTTCTTCTCCAACACCAGCAATAGGAAATCAATCAGGAAGAGTTACAGTTTCTTTATATTCAAACACAACTGGCGACGTTCCAAATACTCAAATTGTTGAATTAGGCGTTATTCAGTACGATACTTTAACAAATGCATATCAAGACTTTAACTTGACACCACTGACTCCTGTTGCATTGGCTTCTCAAACTACTTATTGGATTGTTTTATCTTTCGAGTCAATTATTAAATCAGGAGTAACATCTTCTGGAACCATTGATATTTTGGTTAAAAATGATGATAGTTTAAATTATGCAGTTTATGAAGCAAACGCATGGAGAAGATTGGCGCAAAAACAAATTGGATATTTAAAGCTTGTCGGGACTAAAGCTGATGGTGATGCTATTCCTGTAGATATTATGGCGCAGGATATTATTGGAAAAAATCTTTACCAAGCAACTAATTTTGGCGGTAGTACAAACACATCCCAATATGAAAAAATTGGAGCTGGAGATGCTTATTTCTTAAATATGTATTTTACTCCTGATACTGCTACTGGTCTTTACCCATTAGTTCAGGCAGTTGATATAGGTGCCACTGCTTCTACATCGAAAAGCTTCATTGTAGAAACAAAACTAACTCCAAAATCAAACTGGGAAACTTTATATTATAACTCTGCAAGTTCTACAACAACAGATTTTCTTAGATATAAATTTAATACTCCAACAAGATTTTCAAATATTAGAATAGGATATCGTGGAGATTTATTTGCAAACATTGAAGCTGGAACATTAACTATTGCAGGTAGTGACGAATGGTCAGATGTTGTTTCAGTTCAAGCTTCGCACTTTTCCGATTTTAGAGATGCAGATGAGTTCGTTAATGTGGACACTAGAGGCTGGGCTCCTTTTACTGAAGGTGCATCTGTTTATGATTGGAATGTAACAAACCAAGCTAGATTATGGGAAAAACTTGATAATTCTGCAGAAATTGGTTTCTTACGTTCATCTCCAATTTCAAATCAAATGGTTTTGTCTTCTTATCAAAAGATTTCAGTTGCACAAGGCGGAGCAATAAGATCTGCATTAAACTTAGATTTGACTGTTTCAGGAGACACAATTAATGCCTTAGCAGTTCATAACTCAATAGTTTACATTGGAACAGAGTATGGTTATATTTATCAATCTGCACAAGGTGACTATTGGACAATTATCAACCAAAAAAATCCCCTTGATAACACAGAATATAAAACTCTACCTCCAGTTACTGCTTTAGCATCTCATGGTGGAGCTTTGTATATTGGTACTAAAAAAACTTCAACTAAGAATGCAAGTGTCTATAAATATTTTGATAAAAAGTTTACTCCAATAAAAACTAATTTTACTGAAAACAAAATTTCTGCTTTAGCAAGCAATAAAGGAATACTATTTGTTGGTACTGCTGGCAAATCTGGCACACTACAAGGAATAGTTTGGACATACAACGGCACTGATTTTAAGAAAACTTTAATTTCAGAATTTGATCAAGTTCAGTCAATGATTTATTCAACAACTTTAAATACTGTTGTTGTCGGCTTAAACGGTGGTCAAATTTGGAAGCTAGTCTATGATTCAAACAACAATCCAGCCTCTTGGTCTAAAATTGAAGATACTGGCGCTAATAATATTTACAATTTAAATGATGATAGCTCTGGAAAGTTTTTGTTTGTTTGCACCGATTCTGCTTTAAAATGCTATGTAAAATCTTCGGATGTATTTAAAACATTAGCGTACCCTAATTATAGCAACCCAGGTTTACAAGTAACATGGAAACAGTTTGCTGCTGCAGGATCTACTGATTACAAAAATGATAGAGACTTTACTTTTGTAACTGCAGTAAATCAAAACTCATCAATAAATGAATTTAATTTAGTGTCATCAAAACCTGTAGGAATCGGAACTTCTTACTATACTGCAGTTTTTGAAGGGGCAATAAAATCTCCATCAACAGCTAGTTATCAATTTATGGTTAGTACAAATACTAATACAAGATTGACTGTAAATGGTAATCTATTAACTCCATCATCATTATGGACAACTGAAAGTGATGTCTCTACAAACACATTGACTGACAATTTTGCTACTCAAACAGTAAATTTAGTTGAAGATCAGTATTATTCAATAAAACTTGAAATGGCTGTAAAGGAAGTGGGTGCTTACACTCCAAAGGTTTCCTTATCCTGGAAAGACACTGCATCAGTTTTTAATAATTTCTCTGCAGTAGCTTCAACAGATTTTTATAAGCCTAATGTAATAACATCGATAAACAATCTTGTCAACTCTTATTTAGGCAGCGGATTAGACGGAAGTGCTTATAATTTTGACCCAAGTTTTTATGAAACCACTAAAAGATATGCATATGTAAGGCTTAAAGATGAAGCTGGTAACTATCATAACTACAGATTACCAGATGGAACTATTCCGTATGAATCATTAAACGATTTCATTTACCAAGGCGATCCAGAATCTGGTGGCGGAGGAGATATTGTTCCGCCTCCTCCTGGTGTAGGAGTTATTAAATTTACTCCTACCAGTGTTTTAGCTGGTGGTACTGCAGTAGCCACATTATTCATACCAAATAGTGTCAATACTACATCTGTTTACACAATCACAACTGATGGCAATTCAACATCAGCAGTTACAAGCGTTACCGTACCTGCAAACAGCTTATCTGCTACATTCAATGTCACAGTTAATTCAGATGTAGCATCTACGGTTACAGGCACAGTTGTCACGGCAACATTAGGCTCGGCTTCATATTCAGGCACGTTAAATGTCACACCTAGTGGTGTAATACCTCCTCCGGGGACATCACTCAAGGGAATTATTTATCAAGTCAAGGCAGAAATGAATCCTGCAGTTGCGCCTATCACCTACGTGCCTAGCGTAACTGATGCAATATATTCACCTAAAAGAAAAGTTAGATCAACTGGTAGCTATGTAAATCAACCATTTTATGTTCCAACTTTGTCTCAGTGGACCGAAATGACTGTATTGATGTTAAACGAATATCATGCAAATACTGCAGCAGGTTTAGATGCTGGAACAGAAGTTAATGTTTATATTAGAACATCAGATACATCAGAAGGATGTTTTACTACCCCTTGGAGTGTTGCGTATTCTAAGTCTTATATAAACAATAGTGCTGCGCCAGTTACAGCAGAAACGTTGAGTATTGATCTACAAGCATACAGCGGTAAGTTTATTCAGTACTACATTGAACTTGTATCTGCAACTCAAGGAGATAGCCCAGAAGTTCAAGCAGTTACTATAACTTATAAGGCTGCTACAGGCTCTTATTTCTTTACAAAGACATTTAATACTGAAGATTACAGTACAACAATTCCTACACCTACATTTAGAAGAGGTTTACTCACTTCTAATCAAGACAAAAAGGATGGCGAGATTGTTTATGGGTATACAACAGATGATAGAGATGGATATAAATATGACTTTGGTCGTTATACCATCATAGAGCCAAATAAAACTTTTGAACTCGAAACTCCATCATCAACCATTAAATTTGCAATCTTGTTAACCTCTATTGATGGCGATCCTTCCATTGTTTATGATTTTGCTGTTCAACTAGATGCCGGTGATGAAGATATGAAGTTTATGCCTGAATTGTAAAATGTCTCAAAGAACAAATACATATAATTATCTTTACTTAGAATATGGCGATAAATGGTACCCTCTGTTTGATAAGCAAAATATGCTTACATCAGAAAACCAACTACAAGCTTTATTTAAATTTGTTGGGCCTGGAATTTTATCTGGTTGGGAAGTTTATAAACTTTCTGATTATAGAACAAATCAACTAGCTTTAATCAATGCGTATTTAACTAATTATGAAAGCGAATTAGGCCAAAGATTATCCTATTTAAATCTTAATTTTACTCGTGAGACTTCTACAAATAAAAGATATTGTGAAGTTGCAACTACATCTAATATAACTTTATCAAATCTGCAAACAATTGATGGGGTTGCTTTGGCTGATGGTGATAGAGTTCTTGTAAGGCTTCAAACAGATCCATCACAAAATGGTGTTTATATAGTCAAAGATGGAGCGAGTTGGATTAGGGCAAATGAACTCAATAATAGCTCTGATTATAGTGATAACTTTTTAGTTTATGTAAAGGGTGGAAATAACTCTACACAAACATTATGGCTTGCTACATGGACTGCTGATTCTTCTGAGACCACATTTACACTAGGCACTTCTAATTTATATTTCTTCAATGCATTTGAACAATGTATACTTGTTACTCCTGGGACTGGAATTGTTAGTACATTTTCAGCAAAAACAGAGAAATATAACTACTTTAGATACACAGCCTTTAATACATATTTTGTATGGGCAGAGCCAAGTATTTGTTTACAATCTGAGGGTATTTGTGCAATCACTTCGCCTCAAAATCCTGATGAAGAATATTATTTACAGAATGATGCAATATATTTAGCCGAAGCATCAACAACACAAAGAATAGATTCAGATTATTTGATAACACAAAATGCGTATGTTATTGATGAAATTGTTTATTCAGATAGTAGAAATGAAGTTAAAAATCTTTCTGGACAGTTTCAACAAGCTCTCAGGAAGGCATTTTATAAACATGTACACTCAGGAGCCGAAGGCAATCCTTCTAAAATTGATCTTTCTTCAAGAGTTGTTCTGGATGCATTACCATTAGATTCAAATAATCAACTTAACTATGCATCTAACATTTTTAAAATACAAAGTAATCCTAATTTTAATTCAGTGCCTACTTCAGGAACTGCTACTACTATTGGATATTTTGGCTTACCAGAAGTAAGACTGAATGATGTCAAATTAGATTCATCACAATACAATCTTAATTTATCAGGATCGACAATATCTTTAAAAAATAATCTTAATTCAAGTGATAGACTGCAAATTTATCTTCCTAAATCTCCTCAAAAGAAACTTCTTCCAATTTCACTATCAGAGACAAATAAAAGTTATGGTTCTCTGCTAACTGGCTCTTTACAATCTGGCGCAAGTATTTTTTTAACAGATGGCACAACTACATCAATTACAGATCCAAATACTAATGTCACTACTACATATTACAATCTTTTCATATGGTCAGACACAGAATATATACCAGCCAAAGTTTATATTAATGGGGCTTTAGTTGATTCTGATTACTATGAAATCAATCCTTATGCTGGGGAGTTGATACTAAAATCAAGTTTGCCTGATATTGAAAACTATACTTATGCTGATTTATATGTCGTAGCAGAAAAAATTGGTATACAAATTGAAGGCAAACTACCAGGATCAAGGCTTAAAAATGTTGACGCAGCTTCTTTTAACGCTGGAACTATTGATCAAAAAAGAATTGTAAATCTTGATCATATTGGTATAAATCGATACAAAAATCAAGCTTCTTTAGTTCCTTCTTTAAGATTGTTTGCAGAAGGAAATCATACATTCTTTTATCCAGAAATTCCGAATTCTGATTTACAAAACATTTCAGAGCTTTACTATATAAACAAGTCATTAAATGTTGAAAATGGAAAATATCTAGCTGGAAATAAAAGAGGTTTATTTTCTTCTATAGATTTTTCGAGCGGTTCATATCAAACTGGATGGAATGTTGATAAGGGGCGTGTTTCTTTCTTTCTTGATAATATTTTACATCCTGAAGGCACAAACTATTTCAAAACTTCTTATGCATTAACAAAAGAAGGAAGAGTTTGGGCAACAACTGATTTTGGTGATAATTGGACTGTAGTTAAAAATCCGATAGATACTTCTGTACCAAATCCAATCTTGTCAACTGCATTTTATTTGTCAACAGATAGGGAAGAAATTTATAATTCTGCTGGTCGCTTTACTGGATATAAATATTCTTACTTCTCTTACATGGGCACAGATGACGGACTTTACACAGCACAGATAGCAGATAAACTGACTGAAAATGATTGGACTTGGACAAAAGTAAAGAATATTTTCAATCAAAGTGGAGTTGCACTTACTGGTCTTTCACCCATTTCTGCAGTCAATGAAATAAGTACTAGAAGAACAAAAACATTAGAGGGAAGCGCACCACAAGTGTCTTACGATAGAACTGTATATGCTTCTGCTGCAGTTGGAAATTCAGGTCTTTATTATGGTGGATTAGGCTCATTAACTAGAGTTTTTACACAAGATGTCAAGGGTATTTTTTGGATAAAAGACGGGACCACAGGAATTAATAAAAACGATTTAATTTGGTGGACTGATCAAGATGTCTATATTACTCATACAGCTGAATATGTAGAAACTTCTGACGAAACCACATCATATACATATTGGAATCACCCTTTGACTGGATCTATAACTACTAAACCTGTCAAGGCAGCAACAACGGCTAAATTATCAGCCACATATAACTCAGGAGTAAACCCACATACTTTGACTTTTAACCCATATGATGAAGAAACTTTGGGTTATGTAAGTGTTTCAACGGGAACTACTGTAGTAAATGGTTTAGATACTAAATTTATCGAATATGCTGGAACTGGTGTAAGTATTGGAATTGGATTCACTACAGGCGCATCAGTTACAACTTGGTATAGTATAGATTCCATACAAAGTGACTCAAGATTATTTTTAGATAATAATTTTTCAGGGTCTTCTGTAGCATCTACTACATATGTAATGCTATATCCTAAATCTGCTTTCAATGTAGATGGATATACTTATTCTACAACTGGTACTGGTCAAAGCGTATTAGTAAAGAACCAAAGTAATCCAGTTCACAATGGCGCTTATTATGTTTCCACCTTAGGTAGTGCCTCAGCAAACTGGGTGTTATCACGTTCCGCTATCGCTGCCTCTACTGCAGGTGAAAACATATCAGTAATCAATGGCACTAAGAATGCAGATAGTATTTGGTATGTAGATAAAAACTCAGGCTCAATTACATTTGGAACATCAGAATTAAATTTCTATATTACTAAATATAAGCTTTTTTCTGCATCTGGACTTGGCGGAACAATCACGTCGGTAGCCTTTAGAAACTATACTGATTCTAATGATTATATTATTGGACACACTAAAGGTATCGGATTAGCAACTGATACAACAGGTCCAGGGGTAAATCCAAGTTCTAGAAATCTTTACTGGGATTCTACATTACAAGGCGAAGTTAACACAGTATATTCAGTAGCAGCAAGTAACTCAGGTTTAGGGTTAATTTACGCTGGCACTAATCGTGGAGTATATGTTTCAACTGATTACATCTGGAATGAAACTTATGTTAATCCTGAAACAAATTATCCTTGGACTAGATCATATGATGCATTCAGAGCAAGCGATGAAGTTTCTATATTTAATGCACAAGATTCAATACAAGAGTTTAATTTTACTAAGTACTATCAATACCAACTAATCAAATTGGATGCGACAGCTGACTATGGAAAAAGCTTTACTTATGAAAGAGATTATAGAGTTTTTTATGTAAAGCCATGGACTGCAACTAATGCTAAAGTAATTGTTTACATTGGTAAGAGGCCAAGTACAATTCCTTATTTGCTTTTTCCTGAGCTTGGTAAAATTGAATTTACTTCAAGTTTAAAAGCTTCTCAAATAAATGATGTTTTTATTACAATCATCAGAGAGGGAGCATTTTTATTTAACACTGGTGAAACTTATCATGAAGAGGTTGTCAGAGATTTAGTAGCAGATTCTTTACCAATCACAACTTTAAGTAAAGCAAATGCACCTACAGAAACAGTGTTCTATACAAAGCAACCTATTTCTGAGACATCTTTGACAATATTGCAGTTTAAAGTTCCTAAATCAAATCCAGTAATTTCTGAACAAGTAATCGTAAATATTGTTTATGATGATAGAACCAAAACATATACCAACAATATAATACCTCGGGCAAGCTCATATACATTCCCTGTCAATACAGAAGTTTATGCAGTAAGAACAAAAAAATATTTAGGTATTCAAGATTATATATCTAAAAAACAGACTAACCAAGCTTACTACTTCAACTCAATAAATGTAGCAAATACTTCAGATATTGTAATGAAATTAGGTGATGGTGACCAAACATATTTTGATCCTTACCCAACAGTGTCAGTTAAATCAATAGAAAAAGAAACTGGTCTTAAAAAACTTATCTTTACTAATGATATAGCTAATGATAATTTCGATAATACAGCATCAACTAATACTGATTTTGTTGGGCTATTGCCATCAGTAGACGATAGAGCGGACAGTCCTTCAGCAACATATGTAATATACAACCCGTCATATTTGGGTGAGAATATGTATTTGGGTACTGAAAAAGGCCTATGGAAATATTTCAGTCATTATGATGTTGTAAGTCATTTAGGCGGTGCTTCTAGAGTTTATTATATTAAAATTGCTTCTGGAACGACTTTGAATATTGGTACTGATGTTGGCTTATGGTCTGGAAGCATAAATGATGATATCTACGAGTTAAACCCATCATTCACTCAAGCTCAATTCGATTATTTAAATGGTAGTTGGTTTGAGGGCACTTATGAAGCATATGCTAAGGAAGATGGTGTTTCTTTTGTGTGGACACCTAAGGGAGCTACACAGTTTCAATCAGATCATGTTACTTTAGTTGATAAATTTAGAGTAAACGGATTATATAAAGACAAATTCATCAAAATTACAACTGATAGTCAAGGAAATTCAAAACAGACTGAAACAGATGCTTTATATGTATGTGCAGAAAATGGCTTATTCGCTGTCACTAATGGGGCTAATGCTGGCACTCAACTTACTGCTTTCTTAACGGGAAGAGAAGTTTTTGGTGGAAAGGTAAATGGATATAAATTTTATAAAATATTCAGAGCCTTGGCAACTCCACCATCCACAAAAGCTCCTGTACCTATATTTATTTTAACAAACAATGGTCTTTTGAAGGTAAGAAACTGGAGGTGGCTTGACCCGGCTGACGCTGCAACACCTGATTTTACCGTTGAAAATACTTATTTAGAAGGCCTGTCTTGTCATTGTTTTGCTTTAGATACAGAGGCATCTCCTGATGGAACAGCACCTGGAAAATCAAAGATTTATATCGGTACAAACAATGGAGTTTATAGATCACTTGACGAAGGCAATACATTCGAAAAATGCGAGCGAATTAATGGCGGATTAACTGCTGTTTACGACTTGAAAGTATTTACCAGCGCCGGAACTGGAGATCAAGTTCTGTTAGCTGCAACAGAGTTTGGACTTTGGTATAGCATTGATAGCGGTGATACCTGGTATGATCCTGGATTTGAAACAGAATATATTGGAGCTGTTGTTGATTTTACTGGAAGGCCTAATAACCATATAGATTTTGGTGAAGGCGTAACTTTGGGCGGGAAGCTTGCTCAAACTTTTCAAGTCGGGACTGGCCAAACTTTAATCCAAAAAGCATCTGCTTTATTATATCTAAAATCATTCCTTTCTTATGATGCTAGATACGATAGTTCTTATGCAAACAACACAATCAGAGGTTATTTGTATTCGGTTAACAGCAGTGGAGTTCCATTAAGTATTGTCGATACAAGTCCAACAATTTACAATCCATCAGAATTAACCCCTGGATCTTTTGTAAATTTTGATTTTGACTATTCAACATCTATAGGCTCAACTTTGGCCTTTGTTGTTTCAGAAGAGGTCACGTCAGGCGGTATTCAGCTGGTGCAGTGGACCAAATCGAGTAGATTTAATCCGTATTTGGACGGCAATGCTTGGACTTATAATACGACATGGAGTGTTACCCAATCTGTTGAACATATAGACTTTTTCTTTAAATTGTTTTATGCAAACCCATTAACACCCAATGACACAATTGTTCCTATTGGTACTTATAGTTCAGCCGGTACAACAACAAAGAACTGGAACCTAGGTGAAAGCTCAGGTGTGATAGTTAAAGATAATGGTGCCCTTACCACGGATTTAAAGTTTGCGATGGCTATGGTTTATGATGATAGCGCTTCAATAAAATCATCAATTGGAAGTACTCAATACGAATTAACGATTAAAGATTTCTTCACTACATTATCAGAAAGAACAAAAAAATATGTATCTGGTCTTGGAAGCACACTGGACACTAATCATTTTGACTTCTGGCAGTTTGGGACTTCAATTCAACAAAAAACAGGCACTGGATACACAAATTCACTAACAGAACTCAGTAAAAATATCCTATCTTTAAAGCAAAAGGGCACAAAAAGCGAATTATTAGAAACTGTTGGTATTTCTATTGTTGGCTTGTCCCCGCAATCAATATCAGAAGCTATTTTGAAAACTGATGATGAGACCAATAATATATCAAGAGTTAATAAAGTAGTCTCTTATTTATCACAAATAAATGCTTTAAATTTGAATGATTTAAGAGACTGGTACTCTTCTTCAAGCAAAAAACAGATTAGTCTTATCAAATGGTCGGGAAGTGCCACTACTAGTCTAACAATATATGTAGCTAAATCAAGCACAGGTGGTACATATACTTGGAGCTCTTCAGATTATCCTTATGTAGAAGTTAACGTAAGCGGTACTGCAAGGACTACTAATTATTCAGTAACTCCATCATTAGGAAGAATTGTTTTTACCGCTGGCAATGGAATGACTTCTGGCGATACTTTAAATGTTTATTTAAGACAAGATTGGGATGGTACTGCCTCTGGAATTAAAAATTCAGACACAGCAAGAACTGAGTTAATTAGAAAATGGTCAGAAACATATAAACCTCTGTCATTTGTTTTTGCAGATGGCGATAATATTTCAACTGATTTAGCAGATGATGTTGTCACTTCAGCAAATGCAGCTTGGAATGATAAGGGTGTTAATATTAATACTTTTGGTTTTGGAAGAGCTCATGATCCAGTTAATTTGCAAACTCTTTCAGTCAAAACAAGTGGCAAACATTTTGATGTTTTGAATGGCCAAAACAATGGAGATTTAGAAAACTCTTTGAATTCATTCTTACATGGTGGCGATAATGACGCTTTTACTGCTTCATGGTCAAGGTCAATAGAATATGACGAGCCTACTTATGTTAAAAATATTTTTGGTGAATTTTCGGCAGCTTCAGGATCAACTGTTTCGGTTAAGTTTAGATGGGCAAATGATAGACAAAATTATTCTTCTTGGATTAGTTTAGTAAGTGGTGTCGGATATACGTTTAAAAAAGAAGTGACTAATATTGAATATTCAATATCCATGCTTGAAGGCTGGTCTGGATCTGCGGTTATAAGACCACAAGTTACAGCTTTATACCAAACTGTAACCACACCAGCAATTAAAACTCTTGTAACTGAACCATATGATGTCAAAGGTAGTATTTTCGAATATAATTTAACATCAAATTCATCAATACCTGAAAATGCAAAGCTTCAATGGGGAATTTGTCGTGGAGACAGTCATGATTGGAATGATTTTGAACTTATAACTACAAACAGAAATGCAGCTTTGAATAACCGACAGATTACTTTTCAATATACTGATGAAGTAGTATATTCGACAACTTCAGGGTTGACTTTAAGGGACATAACTGGTGTAAACGATCTAAACGAGCCTCTGACTCCGCAAGTTTTACAAACGTATTACAATGGACTAGTTTTCAAAAACTGGAGAAGTGACGCAATTGTTAAAGTTTTTGAAGCAGATGGAAGGACTGAAGTAGATCCATCCAAGTACAAAGCTAATTTTTCCGAAGGCACTTTGTCTTTTGAAGTTCCAGTATTAATAACTACGCCTGTCACTATAACATACCCAGAAAAGCAAGCAAATTATTATGGTGAGCCTACATTTACTATTGATCATAAAACATACTTTGCTGTAAATGGAAGATGGCCTTTTGATAGTGAAATAGTTGTTTTGATCAATGGGTCAATCACTCGTGGAGATTATTTCTTAAATAGGGAAGATGGAGCTGTGACTTTCTATAATGAACTCGAAAGAACAGATACAGTTACCATTTTTGTTTTACCTTCAAACAAGTTTAGAATTGGAGTTCAAATTACTGAATATGACCAATCGCAGACTAATATCTTAGGTTATGCATTGCAATATTCAACAGTAAAAAACGCTGATGTTTTCTCATCATTTGTTAATACAACTCAGCCATATTTACTATCTATACCTGAAATAACATCAACATCTTCCGTTGGTTCATCTATTTCTATTAATGAAAGAATGACATTAAATTACGATTTTTATTCTCCAAATGGTAATAGAGAGCAAAAGACTCAAACTAAGTGGTATAGATATAGAGAGGTCTTAGGAGTAGGAACCACTACAGAAGTTTACACTACTAACTCATTACCTGACTACAGAAATAGAACTGTTGAAAGAATTGCTGATTTGTCAGGTAATGATGATGTGTTTTTAGCTGGAGACATAATTTATGCAATAGTTTCTCCTTCAGATGGGTTTAAAACTGGAGTTGGAGTTACTTCATCAAGTGTAATATTAAATGATAATTCTATTCCGTATATAAGCAATCTTACATTAATTTCTGGTGATTCTAATAATGGAATTATTTATGATTCTACGACAGACACCTATACTATGTCTGCTGGATCCACAATTATAGCTAGTTATGACTACTACAGTGGAGAGTCTGGATCTCCTACAACTGTCAATAATAAATCAACTATAGCATGGTTTGACAAAGATCAAACACTCCCGATTTCATCGCCAACAACCACTTTGTCAACTGACTATATAAAGGTTGGAAGTATTATTTCTGTGGTAATCACGCCTTCAGATGGAGTTGATGTTGGTTTAAGTGTACGTTCAATAGAAGTCCAAATTATCTGATAGGTAATGACATATATCAATCCAGAATATATCTAATAGTGTTATCTGGAGAAAAAAATATGTCAGACAAAATACAATTTATTCCTGAAGAAGATTTGGTTTACAAAGTTGCTCCTATGGGTTTTACTATTGGAGATAATGTAGGCTGGGGCTTATTGATGTGTAACATCGAAAAATATTGGCAACTTTCAAAAGGGGCTGGTATATTAGTAGGTGTTTTAGACACTGGTATGGTTGATCATAAAGATTTACCTCAAGGAAAAGTATGGGGTACTGGTCTTAACTGCACTGATGAAGACTCATTTATTGACCATGGTAGCGGTCATGGCATACATGTATCTGGAATTATTGGTGCTAGAGAAGATGGTCAAGGCATTGTTGGTGTTGCCCCTGAGTGTACTATTCTTCCTATAAAAGTACTTAATAGAGATGGATCAGGCTCTTATGAAAGTATCGCCAAGGGTATCAGGGCTGCTATAGATGCTAACTGTGATATTTTAAATCTCTCATTGGGTAGTCCTTCTGAACCACCACAAGAAATTCATAATTTAATAAAAGAAGCCACAAATAAGGGAATGATCATTGTTGCTGCTGCTGGAAATGATGGCGGTGATGTTTGTTACCCTGCGAAATATGAAGAAGTTATTGCTGTTGCTGCTATGAATAAAGACGGGAAGATAGCAAACTTTTCTTCTCGTGGTCAAAGAATTGCTGTAGCTGCTCCTGGTGTTGATATTTATTCAACACACTTTAACAATGGATATGCAAATATGTCTGGAACAAGCCAAGCATCTCCATTTATTACTGGAATTTGTGCTTTATTATTGTCGTATTCGAGAGCTAATGCTGGCGTAGAACTTATCAAGGGCTACGTAGATATGATAAGAGCACTCAACAACTTGCTCACAGAAAACCCGATGAAAACATCTGATGGTTATGAATATGGAGTACCAAATTTTATAAATATTGATCCGTCAAAATATAAAAATGTGGTAGTCCAAGTTCCTATGACCCCAGAAGAAGAAGCAAGATTACAAGAAAAATTAATTTAAAAAGAGCTTAGGCCGAAAATAAAAAAAGAAACCTCAACTCTCTCTTAATCTTAGGAGGAGTCAATGAGAAACAAAAATTTATTAAAATTATTAATAGGTTTGGCTTTAGTAATCTGTTTGTATTTTAATCCATACAAGATTATTATGGTTGTTGGGAATTCGATGTATCCGACATTGAAGTCACAACAGTTAGTTTTGGCCAAAAAAGTTGATAAGATTGAGCGTGGAGATATCGTCGTAGCACTCAATGATACAAGAGAAGTTATAATCAAACGTGTTGCATATTTACCTGGTGAAAGTTATCAAGTTGTTGTGGAGCCAGGTTTTTCTGAGCCTAAAATGGTTCAAGATTTAAATAACACTGAGCTAATATTTTTCCTTGTAGATAAAAGATGTATGGTTGTTGATTGTAAAATACCTAAAGGACATTATTTTTTATTAGGGGATAATAAAAATAATTCTGACGATTCAAGAAGATTTGGAACGATAGAAGAAAAAGATATATTATATAAGGTCATTTATAGATGAGTTTGTTTAAATTTAATACAACTGAGTTAGAATGGAGATTAAAATTAGGCCAGAAGCTTGAAGACCCGGTTAAGAAATTAATTCAAACCGCTATTCAATCTTCTTGCACTATTTTTGTTGATGCTGCTGACTCAAGTTGGACAGGAAGCGGATTTCATCTTGGTGATGGATATATAGCTACAGCATCACATGTTGTTCCGCCTGAATTAGAAAAGAAGCCTCATCAAATAAGAGTTTCATTTGATGGTAGAACAATGTATCCAGCACAGTTACAAATTTCAGATCCTAATGTTGACTCTGGGATAATCTTATGCAAACCAATTGCTAAGACTATCCCAGCAGTCGGTTTAGCCAATTCTGATAATGCAGAAGTTGGAGATATTGTTGCTGTTATTGGCTCGCCTGAAGGTTTTCACGATACAGCTACAGTTGGAAGAATCACAAACACTCATCAAACCTTAGGAGAAGCCGCACCAAGTAAGGCATGGCAGGATATCATTTTTGTTGATGCAGATATACTTGAAGGCGCATCTGGCGGTATGGTTATTGGTACAGACGGTTTGGTTTATGGCTCTATCATGGGAGTTACTGGACAACATGCAGATGTAGGCATTGGTGAAAACTCCGCTTGTCCATCAAATAAAATTATAGGCTTAATGAAACAGCTAGGTAAGTAATTGTATACTATAGAGTATGCAAGATCATTATCAAGTTCTAGGTGTTTCTAAAACTGCTTCTGCTGATGAAATAAAATCAGCTTATAGAAAATTATCTAAGCAATTCCACCCTGATGTAAATAAAGATCCTGACGCAGAGGAAAAGTTTAAACAGATTAATGAGGCATACTCTGTTTTATCTGATCCTAATAAAAAGGCTGGCATCGATCAACCTAGCCAACCATTTCACAATTGGAATGAAGTAAATTTTGTTAGAAGACAAAATTTTAACACACCTTTAAACATAAGAGTCAATTTAAACTTAGAAGATTTATTCAACAAGATCAACAGAAGAATTATTTATGCTCGCCAAAAATTCTGCTCAAACTGTATGGGTGAAGGCGGAAAAGGTGGAAAGACTGCTTGTATGTCTTGTATGGGTTCAGGGCAAAATAAGCAAACAATTCAACAAGCTGGTTTTTTCTTTGAGCAGATTTTTGGCCCTTGTCAAAACTGTCAAGGTAGGGGCTGGAAATTTGAACATATTTGTGGTGGATGTCATGGTGTTGGACTAATCCAGGAAGAAATGCATATCGATCTGGATTTAGACAAAGGCAGTATCTTCAATACAATCATGCGACCAGATATGGGAAATTACGAAAACCCTACTGCTCCTCCAGGAAAGCTAATTCTAGAGTTTGGTTTAAATCAACATCCAGAGTTTGATTTTGATAACACTGGAAATGTATTTAAGAAACTTCAAGTAAATCCAGTAGAAGCTATTTGTGGAGCTGTAAAAAGGATTAAGTTCCCAAATGGACAAATAAAAGAAGTTACTATCCCTAAGCTCTCAGGCACAGATTTGCTATTAAATTACCCAAATCAAGGCATACCTAAACCTGACAATACATCAGGTTCATTTTTTGTGTCTTTAATGTATAATTTTCCTACAGAGCTTACTGAAGAACAAGAGCGTATTTTAAAATCATACGTTGAGACTTTAAAAAACTGAGGTGATATAAATGGCAATGGTTAAGAGAGCCACTGGTAGAATTGAAAAGTTTACCGATGATGATGGCGATGAAGTAAAGGCAGAAGAAGTTAAGGAAGTTGTTTGGGCTGATGAAAAGAATCAACCAGTCAAGGACGAGCTAACTATCCCTTTGACAACAGATGTAGATTTAGATATTGATGCTGTTGATGATGGCGATGATGTAGTCGCAAAGAACTGCTAAAATGGAAACTTTCATCAAATCA
>JACCDP011097793.1_pt1 | contig 42578 bp, 36 predicted proteins | sample 7445841 | NCBI WGS metagenome assembly JACCDP01 (sample SAMN15323441, study PRJNA562643) | freshwater metagenome | isolation source: river surface water | place: USA:Blue River Watershed | collected 2017-08-17
CTGTAGCCCGGTCTCCCGCAGCCTGATTAAGAGTTTTTGCAACAAAAGGACCGCTCGGGGATTCACGATTTCGGCCCATTTTCTACCGTATGGGCAGGTCTCGCGGGTAGTCTGAGATCGAGTCATGGTCTTCTTGCTTGAGATCATGGGCAAGGTACAGACCCCTGGGGCTTGACTTGGATCAGTTGACAGGGCTTAAAGGAGAAGACTCAAAAGACAAGACTCTTTGCGCGTGGGGTGGTAGCATCGTTCAACTTTGGACATTTGTCCTAGAGTGAAGTTTCTCGCCATACCCCCAATGCCCGCCGGTGATCATCAGAGACGGCCCGGCAGGGCGGTAGCGTGCCTTAAAAGGCTCCCATCATTAAATGACTTCCCGCCATTCCAAGATCCAAGAAGACACCACCTTTCGGGTGTTGCGTATCCTGGCTCAAGAGCCCGACATTAGTCAGCGAGATCTGGCGGATCGCCTTGGGGTGAGCCTTGGGGGGCTTAACTATTGCCTAAAGGCGCTTATTGATAAGGGCTTTGTGAAGCTGGAGAACTTCAGCAACAGCCGCCACAAGTTTGGCTACGTCTATATCTTGACCCCGGCCGGACTGCTCGAGAAGGCGGCACTCACAGGGCGCTTCCTCAAAAGGAAGATGACTGAATACGAGGCGCTGAAGGCTGAGATTGCCTCGATTCGGTCAGAGGCTAGCCAGGAGAACTCGAATGTTTGGTGATGGGATTTAGCGAGCCTAGGTCTAAACATCTTCGCAATATCTTAGGACTATGAATTTAAATAATCGAACTATCGCCGTCATTGGCTTGGGCTACGTAGGCCTGCCACTAGCGGTTGAGTTTGGCAAGAAGCGTCCGGTGATTGGCTTTGATACTAAGGCTGATCGCATCGTGGAGTTACAGGCAGGGCATGACCAAACCTTGGAGGTCTCCCATGAGGAGCTGTCGGAAGCGAGGCACCTGACGTTTACTTCAGATGTTGGATCGCTTCGCTCGGCTCGCGATGACGAGATGATCTTCATCGTTACCGTGCCCACGCCAGTGGATAAGGGGAATCGGCCCGATCTGACGCCGCTTATTAAGGCTAGTGAGATTGTTGGTGGGGTGCTTAAAGCCGGTGATGTGGTGATTTATGAGTCCACGGTCTACCCGGGTTGTACCGAGGAAGTCTGCGTACCAATTCTCGAGCGCGAGTCGGGCTTAAAGTACCTAACCGGAGATGACACCGCCATAGCGTCCGCCCGTTTTTACTGCGGCTACTCTCCCGAACGCATCAATCCCGGTGACAAAACCCACCGGCTGCGGGACATTAAAAAAGTCACCAGCGGCTCCACCCCCGAAATCGCCAAAGCCTTAGACGCCCTCTACCAAGAAATCATCACTGCCGGCACGCACATAGCCAGCTCCATCAAAGTGGCGGAGGCCGCCAAGGTAATCGAGAACGCGCAGCGCGACTTAAACATTGCCTTTGTGAATGAACTTTCGGTGATCTTTAATCGCATGGATATTGACACCACCGAAGTGCTCACGGCGGCTGCCACTAAGTGGAACTTTCTGCCCTTTAAGCCGGGGCTGGTCGGCGGGCACTGCATTGGCGTAGACCCCTATTACCTAACGCATAAGGCCCAAGAGCTGGGCTACCGGCCGCAGGTAATACTTTCCGGCAGAGCTATTAACGACAACATGGGCCGCTATGCAGCGCGCAATGTTATTCGCCTCATGCTAAAGAACGGTATCAACGTCGCTAATGCCACCGTGGGTGTGCTGGGCATTACCTTTAAAGAAAATTGCCCCGATGTGCGCAACAGTAAGGTGATAGATGTCATTAGGGAGCTTGAAAATTGGGGGCCAGCCGTCAAGGTGATGGACCCTTGGGCCAACGCGCAAGAGGTGCAGCAGGAATATGGCGTAGCGCTCACCCAAATCTCACCGCAGAACCCAGTGGATTCACTGATCATTGCCGTGGCTCACACCGAGTTTGCGCAGCTGTCGCCAAGTGATTTAAAGAAACTGTGCGCCACATACAGCAAGCCCGTGATTGGCGATTTAAAGGCCTTGTATGACCGTAAGGAGTTGGAGGTGCAGGGGTTTGAAGTGTTTCGGTTTTGATTCTCAAAAAAGTTAAAAAATATGAAAGTCGTAATCCTAGCAGGTGGCCTCGGAACTCGAATTTCCGAGGAGACCCACTTAAAGCCTAAGCCAATGATCGAAATCGGTGGACGGCCCATCCTTTGGCATATTTTAAAGCTCTATTCCGCACATGGCTTCAACGACTTTGTGATCTGCTGCGGCTACAAGGGCTACGTGATTAAGGAATACTTCGCTAACTATTTTCTGCATATGTCAGATGTCACTTTTGACATGAGCAATAACCAGATGGAAGTACACCAGCGCAAGGCTGAGCCTTGGAGAGTTACTCTTGTAGACACGGGAAACGATACTCTGACCGGTGGTCGTTTAAAGCGAGTTAAAGATTATTTGAAGGACGAGCAAGCCTTTTGCTTTACATACGGAGATGGTTTGAGCGATTTGGATATTTCAGGGCTCGTTCGCTTTCACAATGAACACGGCAAATGGGCTACCGTTACAGCCGTTAGCCCCCCAGGCCGCTACGGCGCGCTGGAGCGGCAGGGTAACCAAGTAACTGGATTTGTAGAAAAGCCTCGGGGCGACGGTGGCCTAATAAACGGCGGGTTTTTTATTTTATCCCCCCACTGCCTTAATTTAATCGAAGGTGATCAGACCTCGTGGGAAGGGGCGCCTCTAACTGAGCTCACCCAAAAGAATCAGCTCATGGCGTTTGAGCATCATGGTTTTTGGCAGCCCATGGATACCCTTCGTGATAAGAATCATCTTGAAGAACTCTGGCAAAGTGGCAACGCTCCTTGGAAAAATTGGGACTGAATCTGCGCAACCCTGACCCCAATTTCTGGCGTAATCGCTCTGTATTTCTTACAGGGCACACAGGTTTTAAAGGCGGATGGATTGCCCTATGGCTATCGCATATGGGCGCGCGGGTTTACGGCTATGCGCTTGCCCCGCCAACCAAACCCAGTTTCTTCGAAGAGACGCAGCTACAAAGCAGTCTTTCAAGCTCCACGATCAACGACATACGAGATTTAAAAAAGCTTTCCCAGGCGGTGCAAGCGGCAAGCCCTTCGGTGGTGATTCACATGGCTGCCCAGCCGCTTGTTAGAGAGTCTTACAACTCACCCGTAGACACTTTCTCCACAAACCTGCTTGGCACCGTAAATCTTTTGGAAGCAGCAAGAAGAATCGATAGCGTTCAGGCGATCGTTATCATCACAACTGACAAGTGCTACGAAAATCAGGAATGGGTCTGGCCGTATCGCGAGAGCGACCGCTTGGGCGGGTATGACCCCTATTCCAGTAGTAAGGCCTGCGCTGAGCTTGCCTCAGCCGCATATCGAAAATCTTTCTTTGCGGATGCGAGGGTTCACCTAGCAACTGTCCGCGCGGGCAATGTCATAGGCGGTGGTGACTGGGCAGCCGACCGTCTCATTCCAGATTTTTTACGAGCACTGGATGCTGGTAAAACTTTAAGTATCCGCTCCCCCAACGCGATTCGACCTTGGCAGCATGTCTTGGAGCCCCTTTCTGGCTATCTTTTGCTCGCCGAGGAACTTATTGAGCAGGGCGCTACCTATGCAGATGCATGGAATTTTGGCCCGGAGGAATTAGATGCAAAACCCGTTTCTTTTATTGTTCAGAAGCTTTGTGAGAAATTCCCGAGTTCGCGATGGCAGATGGGGGGCGAACCGCAGCCCCATGAGGCGGGATTACTCAAGCTTGACAGCTCTAAAGCAATTGCGAAACTAAATTGGGCGCCCCGTTGGCCTTTGGAGACGGCGCTAAACAGAACCATCGAGTGGCATAAAGCCTGGAGGAGTGGTGAATCAATGACCACTTTCTCTACGCAGCAAATAGAGGCTTATCAAGCCGCATGAGCCGTTTTACAATCCATGACACTCCAATAGCTGGACTACAACTTATTAAGCGCAAGCCCTTTGGCGATGAGCGCGGGTTTTTACAACGGCTCTTTTGCCAAGAATCACTTGATAGGCTACTGGGTGGTAAGACTATTCAACAGATCAACCACACCTTAACCCGCAAATCGGGCGCAGTTCGTGGCATGCATTTCCAACATCAACCCCACGCTGAAATCAAGATTGTCACTTGCTTAAAGGGTAAGGTGTGGGATGTTGCGGTGGACCTGCGTAAGGGCTCTCCCACTTTTCTTCAATATCACGCTGTGACCCTTTCGGAAGATGTGCCGCAGAGTTATCTCATTCCCGAAGGGTTTGCGCACGGCTTTCAGGCACTCACGCCCGATTGCGAACTAATTTACTTTCACTCAGCAGACTTTAACGCCGCTGCCGAGGGCGGGCTAAACGCCCTCGACCCGCGCCTCGGCATTCAATGGCCTTTCGCCATTTCCGAGCGTTCTAAGCGAGATGAGCAGCACACTATTCTGACAGCCAACTTTGTTGGGATTGAAGTCGCATGAAATGCCGCTACTGTAAAGCGCCGCTCGAACATACGTTTCTAGACCTCGGCTTTGCCCCGCCTTCGAACGCTTATTTAACCGAAGCAGATCTGAACAAGCCAGAGATCTACTATCCACTCAAAGTAAAAGTATGTGACTCGTGTTGGCTGGTGCAGACTGAGGACTACGCTGAAGCAGATGCACTCTTTACTCCGGAGTATGCTTATTTTTCCAGTACTTCTGCTAGCTGGCTTGACCATGCGAAGCACTATGCAGATCAGATGATTGAAAAGCTTAATCTGAATCGTAAGAGTTTTGTTATTGAAGTTGCCTCAAACGACGGCTACTTGCTCAAGAACTTCTTACACAGGGGCATTCCTTGCCTGGGTATTGAACCTACCCGCAGCACAGCCGCAGCGGCCGAGAAACTTGGTATTCCAGTTTTGCATGAATTTTTTGGTAAAGCGCTCGGTGAAAGGCTCGCCATAGAGGGCAAGCAAGCTGACCTGATTATTGGTAACAACGTTTACGCCCATGTGCCTGATATCAACGATTTCACCAAGGGCTTGAAGGCAGTGCTTAAACGGGGTGGCACCATCACGTTAGAGTTCCCGCATGTGATGCGACTAATTGAGCAGGCCCAGTTTGATACGGTCTACCACGAGCACTTTTCCTATCTTTCGCTCTACACCGTCAGTCGTATCTTTGCTACGGCAGGTCTTAGCATCTGGAAAGTTGAAGAGCTCTCTACCCATGGCGGAAGTTTGCGTGTCTTCGGTTGCCATCAGGAAGATTCTCGAGAAACGCAACCTTCAGTCTCTGCGGTGCTCGAAGAAGAGGCGGTTCACGGCTTGCAGCAGCTGCAGACCTACGTGACATTCCAAACACGTGCTGACAAAATTAAAGATGACTTACTTGCTTTTCTGGTCGAGCAAAAGCGCGCGGGAAAGACTGTTGCTGCTTATGGTGCAGCGGCGAAAGGCAATACGCTTTTGAATTACGCGGGCATAAAACCTGATCTTCTGCCTTTTGTTTGTGATGCAGCCAAAGCCAAGCAGGGCCAGTACATGCCAGGAAGCCACATTCCAATTTTGGCTCCAGAGCGGTTAGAGAGTGCAAAACCGAACGTTGTTCTGATTCTTCCTTGGAACATCGCGGAGGAGGTGATGCAACAGAATGCCTTTGTCACGGAACAAGGTGGAAAGTTTCTAACGGCGATACCCTCAGTAAAGGTTCACGAATGCGGGTTCTGTTAACTGGAGCGACAGGTTTTGTGGGTCGTCATGTTGCCCAAGAATTAGAGACAGCTGGAATAGGGTTTGTCACAGTCGGTCGGCGCCCGCGTGCAGATGACCATGAGCATATTCAAACCGATTTACTTTGTTTGACTGACTACACAGGGCTTGTCAGAGCGGCAAAAGCAACTCACCTCATTCATTTGGCTTGGTATGCAGAACACGGTAAATACTGGACGCACCCATTAAATATTGACTGGATTAAGGCAACGGCAGGTCTGGTGAGGGCTTTTTGCCAAGAAGGGGGCAGTCACATTGCCGTGTCGGGAACATGTGCGGAATACGATTGGAACTATGGCTATCATATAGAGGATATAACACCCATAAACCCAGCAACTCTTTACGGCATTGCAAAAGATGCCTCTAGACGAATTTGTTTGAATATCTGTAATGAACTTTCAGTTCCATTGGCTTGGGGTCGCCTCTTCTTTCCTTACGGCAGAGGCGAGCCGGAATCCAGGCTTTTGCCAGCAATAGCCGATGTGTTGAGGGGAAAAAAATCGGCCTTTGGGGTGAATGGAGGGAGCTATAGAGATTTTCTTCACGTAACGGACGCTGCAGCAGCCTTAGTAGTATTATCGAAAAGTGGGGCATCGGGCTGCTACAACATTTCATCTGCTGAAGCAATACAGGTTGGCGAAGTTGTTAGGCTTCTAGCTCAGAAGATGGCAGTTCCGTGCGACGCGGTTCTCGATATGCCTTCCGCTCGCCCTGGGGAGCCGAATTTTCTGGTTGGTAGTAATGATCGCCTTAGTAAGATTGGATGGAATAAGAAGGTCGGTTTAGAAAAAGGGCTAGAGGATTTTTTACTACGATAAGGTAAACAGGTGAGCGAGCACAGCAAGTTTAAGAATGAGTGTGAGTCAAACGCTAATCAACAGATTAATGACAAAAAGCTAGCAATACTCACCCGTGATTTTTTTGATTTATCCTTTTCCTACAAATATCCATATAACTTTGAGTTTCTGGGGCGGCCGATTATTCAGTACCCCCAAGATATTGTTGCGATGCAGGAGTTAATCTGGGAAACAAAGCCGGATCTGATTATCGAAACGGGTATTGCACACGGCGGCTCTCTGGTCATGAACGCTTCGATGCTGGCGCTGCTGGATATGTGTGATGCTGTCGAGACGGGTGTAACCCTGAATCCCTTCGAGTCAAGGCGTAAGGTACTGGGTATTGATATTGATATCCGCGCTCACAACCGCGCTGCCATTGAGGCGCATCCAATGGCAGCGCGCATTCAGATGATTCAGGGTTCAAGCATCGAGCCAGAGATTGTCGAGCAGGTACGGCTGGTGGCGAAGGGTTATGAACGCATTCTGGTGTGCCTAGATTCCAATCACACCCACGACCATGTCTTGGCGGAACTGCAGGCCTACGCTCCGCTTACTAGTGTCGGCAGTTATTGTGTAGTGTTCGATACCATTGTGGAGGACATGCCCGCCGATATGTTCCCCGACCGCCCCTGGGCCCCGGGCAACAACCCAAAGACAGCAGTGCGGGAGTATCTGAAAACCCACCCCGAGTTCGAGATCGACAAGAGCATTCAACACAAACTGCTGATTACTGTTGCACCGGATGGGTATTTGAAGCGGCGGCAATGATTTTTCGATGGTGCTCAAGCGCAACCTCATCGCGAAATTTCTTGGCCAAGGCTGGGTGCCCTGATGGGCCCGGCCTTCATCCCACGGTATATCAAGTACCCCGGGATCGAAGCCTATGGCCTGATTGGTCTTTTCGCTCTGCTGCAAGCTTGGCTCAGTTTGCTTGACACGGGTATGACACCCACGCTGGGACGTGAATTGGTGGGGCCGTCATAGCGCCCAGTCGATTCGTGACCTGTTATTATTTCCGTGGTCTATACCCAGTTTGCGCAGCGAGCATCGCAGCAACTCAAGGCCTGCGCCCCGGATCGTAAGCCCGTAATTGCTGACCTAAAAGCTCTGTATGACCGCAAGGAGTTGGACGAGCGGGGATTTACGGTATTTCGTTTTTGATTTTTAACCGAAACAAGCAACCGACAGGAACGCGATAAAGGCTAAAGAGCCACTAGAAACCCATCCATGAAAAATTTCGCACTTATCGGTGCTGCCGGCTACATAGCTCCGCGCCACATGAAAGCCATTAAAGATACGGGCAACTCCCTTTTGGCGGCCTACGACCCCAACGATTCGGTGGGTGTTATTGACTCGCACTTCCCAGATGCCGACTTTTTTACCGAATTCGAGCGGCTCGACCGCCATGTTGACAAGCTCAAGCGCGCAAATGTGGATACAAAAATCGACTATGTTTCGATTGCCTCACCTAACTACCTGCACGACTCGCATATGCGGTTTGCGCTAAGAAGTGGGGCAGACGCCATTTGCGAAAAGCCCCTAGTGCTCAACCCCTGGAACATTGATGGCTTGAAAGAAATCGAGGCTGACACGGGCCGGAAGATTCACACCATATTGCAACTACGCCTGCACCCGGCAATTATTGCGCTTAAAGAAAAGGTCGCAGGTAACATAACTTCCAAGAAATATGACTTAGACTTAACCTATATTACAGCCCGTGGACACTGGTATCTGCAAAGCTGGAAGGGCGACACCAAAAAGTCAGGCGGCATTGCCACCAACATTGGCGTCCATTTTTACGACATGCTGCACTTTGTATTTGGCGCACTGCAGTCAAACACCGTGCACCACAGCGCCGAAACAAAAGCCGCTGGTTATCTGGAGTACGAAAAAGCCCGGGTACGCTGGTTTTTGTCGGTTGATATTAACGATGTTCCTAAAGAGCAGCGGCTCAAGGGGCGGCGCATTTATCGGTCGATACTGCTTAACAACGAAGAAATTGAGTTTAGCGAAGGCTTTACCGACCTTCATACCCGAAGCTATGAAGAAATTTTGGCAGGCCGTGGTTTTGGCCTGGAAGAAAATCGCGTTGCCATACAGACCGTAGCTACCATTCGTACCGCCAAACCTTTGGGCGTTACTGGTGAGTATCATCCGTTCCTAAAGCGCATCGCTGCTTAAAGAGAGGCTTGGCTTACATATTACGGTGCACCTTAAAAACCAGTTAATGACCGTTCAAATCCACCCCAGCGCCGTAGTTGACCAAGGCGCCAAAATTGGCAAAGGTAGCCGAGTTTGGCACTTTGCCCATGTCTGCGCAGGGGCAGAAATCGGAATGGCCGTGTCTCTTGGACAAAATGTATTCGTAGGCAACAAGGTAGTAATTGGCGATCACTGCAAAATCCAGAACAATGTGAGCATTTACGATAATGTCACGTTAGAAGAAGGCGTGTTTTGTGGCCCTAGTATGGTGTTTACGAATGTATACAACCCGCGCGCGCTAATCGATCGCAAAGCCGAATACAAAGACACTCTGGTTAAAAAAGGTGCAACCCTGGGTGCAAACTGCACCATAGTCTGCGGGATCACAGTTGGCGAATACGCCTTCATCGGTGCAGGGGCCGTCATTAACAAAGATGTAAAGCCATACGCACTTATGTTGGGCGTGCCTGCAAAGCAGGTTGGCTGGATGAGTCAGTATGGTGAGCGCATTCAGCTGCCGCTGCACGGCAAAGGCAAATTCACCTGCCCACATACCGGAAGAACGTATACTCTCAGTGACCGGAACTTGAGAGTATCGTGACCGTTTCTAATCTTGATCAAGGAACAGATTGCGTTGATTTGGGCCATTTTCGTATCACTACGAAAATAGTCTTGCTGAAGCTATGACCATTCCTTTTGTCGACCTCAAAACCCAGTACCAGTCCCTAAAGCCCCAGATTCAAGAGCGAATCAACCGGGTGTTAGAGCACGGACAGTACATCATGGGACCAGAGGTGGAAGAGCTTGAAGAAAAACTCGCCGCCTACACGGGCGCAAAGCACTGCATTACCGTGGGTAGCGGTACGGACGCCTTACTTATAAGTCTCATGGGGTTGGGTATCGAAGCCGGGGATGAAGTAATTACTACTCCATTTTCGTTTGTTGCTACCGCAGAGGTGATTGTACTCTTGGGCGCCAAACCCGTCTTTGTGGATATCGAGCCTAGCACTTGCAATATCGACGCACGCAAGTTAGAGGAAAAGATTACTAGCAAAACTAAAGCGATTATTCCGGTAAGCCTTTACGGTCAACCAGCAGACCTAGACGAAATCAATGGCATCGCGTACCGCTACGGAAGCATTCCGGTGATTGAAGACGCGGCGCAGAGCTTCGGTGCGGAGTACAAAGGGCTAAAAAGTTGCAATCTCTCCACCATTGGCTGCACTAGCTTTTTTCCGAGTAAGCCGCTGGGTTGCTACGGGGATGGTGGTGCAATTTTTACAAATGACAGCCTAGTAGCAAAAGCATGCAGGGAAATCCGTATCCACGGGCAAACCGACCGATACGTGCATCCTCGGGTGGGAGTTGGCGGCCGAATGGATACTATGCAGTGCGCTATTTTGTTGGCGAAATTAGAGCGTTTTGACTGGGAGTTAGAACAACGCATACGAATCGGTCAACGTTATACAGAGGAAATCAGAGCCTTCAGTTCGCCTTTTAAAAAATTGAGTGATAACTTAAGCATAGAGCCAGTCTTAGTCAAATCTGATAGAACCAGTGTTTATGGGCAATTCACCTGTACATGTGAAAATCGCGACTTATTAATCCTGAAACTACGCAGCGCAGGCATTCCTACAGCGATCCACTATCCGCGCCCGATAAATGAACAACCTGCTTATAAAAATCAATGTTGTGTAGATTGCACTCCCGTTGCGAGCTACATGGCTAAAAGAGTGGTGAGCTTGCCGATCTCGGCAGATATTACTGTCGATCAACAAATAACTATAATCAAGGAGCTTAGGCGCCTGAGTTCGCTTTGAGTAAAAAAACAATCGTTAAAATCGGGGCGGGTAGAGAAGTCTCTTCGTTGGTACAACTAAAAAATTTGTGGCGTCATTTGACAAATCGTCGCAAATGCCAGCTGTTTATTCTTATTGCCCTAACAATACTCGTGTCGTTCGCGGAAGTGCTCAGCATAGGTGCAGTTTTGCCGTTCCTCGGGGTACTAACAGCGCCTGAGAGGCTTTTTCAGTTTGAGTCTACGATCGTAATCGTACACTTATTGGGTATCACTCGCCCAAGTGATCTGATTTTCCCCGCTACCTTATTTTTTATTATCGCTTCTGTAATAGCCGGTATTGCGAGAATTATTCTATTGTGGGCGCAAGTTCGTTTGTCAATGGGTATTGGGCTAGATTTCAGCGTACAAGTGTATGAAAGAACGTTGTATCAACCTTATCCAGTTCACATCTCTCGCAACAGTAGTGAAATAATAACTGGGTCTCAAAAAGCGAATCAGCTCGTAGGGACCGTTATTTTGCCAATTCTGACGGTAACGGGCTCCACTGTTATTTTTCTTTCAATTGTAGTGGCTCTCATCGCTATAGACCCTCTTATTGCTGGCTGTGCCCTCTTAGGTATTATCCTTATTTACGTTCACGTTGCCCTAATAACTAAGCCAAGGATGATCGAAAACAGTCGAATTGTGGCTAACCGCCAAAGCCTTGCGACGAAGATTATGCAGGAGGGTCTTGGAGGAATACGAGATGTAATAATCGATGGAACACAACGGTTTTATTCAAACATGTATCGAGATGCTTACCGCTCAATGCAGGCTGCTCTTTCAAATAATAACGTGTGGAGTGCAAGCCCGAGATTTGCTGTTGAGGCGCTTGGAATGGTTTTGATTGCAGGGCTGGCTTATTTTATAACGGTCACTGTTGATGACAGGGAGTCCGCTAACAGTGCGATTCCATTGCTCGGTGCAATGGCGCTAGGCGCTCAAAGAATCTTGCCGCTTTTGCAGCAGATTTACTCCGCTTACGTATCTCTAAAAGGGAATCAGTCTAACATTGAAGATGCCTTAGGCCTCCTAAATCAGCCCTTAGGGATAGGTCTGACTAACACAGTTGGTGACCCTATGAATTTCGAGCGATCAATTGAATTGAGAGATGTCAGTTTCCGCTATAAAGCAGACACCGATTGGATTCTGAAAAATCTGAGTTTGGAAATCCCCAAAGGCAGCCGAGTTGGTCTTATTGGCGTTAGCGGCGGGGGGAAAAGCACGCTGCTGGATATGATTATGGGCTTACTTCACCCAACTCAAGGGAACTTAGTTATTGACGGTTCCCGAGTAGCGGCAGATCGGGTCTGGGCTTGGCAAAAGCATATTTCACACGTGCCCCAGGCTGTCTACATTGCTGATGTAAGTATTGCTGAGAACATTGCTTTTGGGGTTCCCGTTGATCAGATAAATATGTCGCGCGTGCGGGATTCGGCTCGGTCAGCTCAAATCGCGGAGACTATAGAGCGTTTTCCCGATGGCTATGGAGCGGTCGTTGGAGAACGAGGAGTCAAACTTTCAGGCGGTCAAAGGCAGAGAATAGGAATTGCAAGAGCGCTCTACAAGCAAACATCTATCCTTGTTTTAGACGAGGCTACTAGTGCGCTAGATACAGAGACTGAGGCGAGGTTTCTCGAATCTGTCCGACTCTTAGGCAGAGATATCACGATCATAATGGCAGCACATCGATTAACGACTCTCAATACATGCGATTTTATTCTAGAATTATCCGGTGGATCTGTTAGGAAAATTAAAGATAATAGGCAACTTACTCAGAATTAAAGGAGATTTTGAAATGAACCACAAACTCCTTAAGCAGCTATTTCGAAAATTTAGAGTGCTTAGAACGGCTCGTCTAGCAATACGGTTGATAATGAAGCCACCGCAGTTTGCCGGCTGGGGAATGATAACGGAGTCTTACCCCCCATGGAAAACACTAGGTTACAAACCAACCGAGTTTTTTGAAAGATCACATCAGTTTCTTTGCGAAGAGGTAAAAAACGAACGCTTTAACCTCACACAATTCACGAATGAGGATGCGTTATTTGCGTTGGAAACCTTGAAATGGAGACATTACTTTGTTCACCTCACAGTCGTGCTAGCAAGGCAGAACTCCCGAAATAAAGCACTATCTATGGCTGAATTTGGGACCTGTGATGGATTAACCGCTTATTTTGCAATTAAAGCAAATGCAGGGCAATTCTCGCTAAGCATGTTCGATGCTTGGGGTGAGCTCACCGAGGACAGTGCCACTATTGGGAATGTTCTCAACGAATATAGCTACCTAAATGTCGCTTGCACTCAGCGGAATCTAAATCAATGGCAGAGCTTTCTGGAGTTCAACAAGGGAATCTTGCCCCAGACAATTCCCCGTAGCGCCGAGCCACTCTTGAAGTACGACTGGGTCCATATAGATTTAAATAATGGGCCATTGACGATCGAGGTACTGAGCGCGATTGAAACACGATGCAGCCCGGAATGTATAGTGTTGTTTGATGACTATGGCCATTTTGCGCATCTCGAGACAAAAACGCTTGTAGATGGTTATGCCTCAAGCCGGGGAGGGCTGCTGATTCCATTGCCTACAGGTCAGGCTGTTTGGATAAGACACAGTAAACAGCAACTAGAGATGTAGCTAACTTATTCTATACCGCAATATCACGTTATTCTGCGCCATTGAACAACCAAATCTAGGAACGAAAAAATGAATTTGCAGGGAAAAAAAATTGTAGTAATCGGAGGTGCCGGACTTATCGGATCTCACACGATTGACCATCTTATTAGAGAGGATGTATCAGAAATCGTCATCTACGACAACCTAGTACGGGGTAGCTACGAGAATCTCACCAGCGCCCTGAGGGATCCGAGGGTAAAACTGTATGACCCCGGGAGAGACATCCTACAAACTGATACTCTCAACTCCGCAATTAAGGGTGCCAACGGCGTTTTTCACTTGGCCGCTTTGTGGTTGCTTCAATGTCATGAGTATCCACGTAGCGCATTTGATGTGAATGTCCGCGGCACATTCAATGTAATCGAAGCATGCGTTACACACGGCGTTCAGCGGTTAGTATTCTCATCTTCCGCCTCTGTATACGGCAACGCAAATCAGGAGCCGATGACAGAAGAGCATCCATTTAATAATCAAAACTTTTATGGCGCTACCAAAATCTGTGGCGAAGCAATGTTAAGGGCATTTCATCATCGTTATGGACTAGATTACGTTGGGCTACGCTATATGAATGTGTATGGACCGCGTCAAGACTATAACGGTGCTTATATTGCGGTGATAATGAAAATGCTAGATGCGATAGATAATGGAAATAGCCCAGTAATTATGGGAGATGGATCAGAGGCATTTGATTTCATTGCTGTAGAAGACTGCGGAAGAGCGAATGTATGTGCAATGAAATCAGACAGAACGGATCAATTTTATAATGTATGTACAGGTGTCAAGACTTCTCTAAGAGAATTAGCGGAAATATTATGTTCCCTTACGAAATGTACTAGGGAGATTGAATATGCCCCGAGATCGCAAGCAACATTTGTCAAGAATCGCATCGGCTGCCCGCGGAAGGCCGCTGAACAGATAGGATTTTTGTATGAGATTGGTCTCCAAGAAGGCCTAGATCGGTTAATCAAGTGGCGCGCCTCTCATAAGTCCCAAGTTGAGTTTCGGAGGAAAAGTTCGGAGCGGCCGAAATGAGGGTTCCTATTGCACGGACTTCGCTTACAGAGACGGAAATTCTAAGCGTTTTAGAACCTCTAAGATCTGGTTGGCTCGTTCAGGGGCCGGCGGTGCAAGAATTTGAAAGTAAATGGTCGGATTTTACGGGGGTGAAACACTCGGTAGCAGTAACGTCTTGCACATCTGCGCTTCACCTTTCGCTTGCCGCAATTGGATTTGGGCCGGGGGACGAGGCGATTGTGCCTGCTTTTACTTGGATATCTACAGCGAACGTTGTTGAGCATCTTGGAGGGAAAGTGGTTTTTTGTGACATCGATTTGTCAACTTTTAATATCGCCGTTTCCGAGATAGAAAACAAGATTACACAACGCACAAAAGCAATCATACCGGTTCATTTATTCGGTATGCCGGCTGAGATCAAGTTGATCTGTGACCTCGCTAGAAGACATGGGCTTCACGTAATTGAGGATGCAGCATGCGGTTTCGGGAGCCGTTATTTTGATCAGCATGTTGGTACCTTTGGCAACTCTGGGTGTTTTAGTTTTCATCCGCGCAAGGCCATTACAACAGGTGAGGGCGGCATGATCACCACAAATGATGACAATCTCGCCGAAAAAGCGCGTCGACTCCGGGACCACGGTTCAGCCATGAATGACCGCCAGAGGCACCTAGGAGCTCAACCGTACCTCTTGGCGGATCATCCAGACGCTGGCTTTAATCAGCGCATGACAGATATTCAAGCAGCTCTGGGTAGTGCTCAGATGAATCGAGCAACTAGTATCGTTTCGGAGCGCCAACGCTTAAGCACTCGCTACGATTTAGCGTTTGCAGAGCTTGAATGGCTGCAGATACCAAAGGTTCCAAATGGCTTGATACATGGTTATCAGAGCTACGCCTGCCTGTTTGAACCCGAAAGAGTAAAGGCGGCTCTCGAAACGCGTGATTTTTCTAGAATTAAAGATATCAATCAATCCAGAAATCAATGGATGGAAAGACTTTACAAGGATGGTATAAGTACCCGTCCCGCTACACATGCAGTACATATGCTCAGTTTTTACCAGCAAAAGTATCTTCATGTGCCGGAAGACTTTCCAAATGCATTCGCTGCAAATGATTGTAGTATCTCATTACCGTTATTTAGCGGGCTTGTAGAAGCGGAGCAAGAGTATGTTATTCAGAAAGTATGTAATTATAGCGCCTAAACTTTTGAGTAACTTATGCAAAGTATGTTCAAAAGTTGTAACTAGTTGTTCAACATGTGGGAAATTTAGCCCGCAGAGAAGAACTGTCTCTTAAAAAGTTATCAGAGACGAGACTGTGCTAAATTTTTCGGCATTCTCGTTGCTTTATTACCTCTGAGCTTAAAAAAAATTTAGCGGTTACCAGTGTGAAGAGAGCGAATTTTTAGCTATGTGCGGCATTGCGGGTGTCTTGCATTTCGACGGTGAGCCAGCTTCTCCGATAGTCTTGCGAAGGATGACTGACTCCATCATTCACCGTGGTCCAGATGGGGAGGGGCATTATATTGACGGTAGCTTTGGGCTTGGTCATCGGCGTCTGGCTATCATCGACTTATCGCCGTCTGCGCATCAGCCAATGCAGACCCCAGATGGTCGGTTTATTATTGCTTACAACGGCGAGCTTTATAATTTCCGCGAGCTAAGAATAGAACTTGAGAGCTTCGGAATTCAGTTTCGCTCAAGTAGTGATACTGAGGTCGTATTACAAGCAATGGCCCACTGGGGTTCAAAGGCAATCGAAAAGTTCAACGGTATGTTTGCTTTTGCGCTTTGGAATAGAGACGAAAAATCACTTCTTTTGGTACGCGATCGTTACGGAATCAAACCTCTTTATTGGACGAAATCTCGGTCAACTTTTTTATTTGGTTCGGAGATAAAAGCAATGTTAGCGCACCAGTCTCTTGACGCTAGTATGGACCGAGAGGCTTTAATCGAATACTTGACTTTTCAGAACTATTTCACTGAACGCACGTTATTTAAAGATGTAAGTCTATTGCCCGCAGGAACGTGGCTTAAAATCAATATTGATGGAAAGGTAACTCATCAACGCTTTTGGGATTATTCTTTCCTAGAAGTCGATAGTTACGCGGACATAAGAGAATACGAAGAAGAATTAGATCGCCTGTTTCGGCAAGCCGTAACCCGCCAACTCGTCAGCGATGTACCCATCGGCACTTATTTAAGTGGCGGAATGGATTCCGGGTCCATCACATCTGTGACCGCAAAACAGTTACGGGATCTTCGATCGTTTACCGTTGGATTTGACCTTAACTCGGCCTCTGGCTTAGAGATCGGTTTCGACGAGCGTGCCTCGGCTGAGTATATGTCCTATTTATGTAAGACCGAGCAATACGAAATAGTACTTAAAGCTGGGGACATGGAACGTTGTATGAAAAAGTTAGTTTGGCATCTTGAGGAGCCGCGTATTGGTCAGAGCTATCCAAACTACTATGCGGCTCAGTTAGCGAGTAAATTCTGTAAAGTAGTGCTAGCCGGTACGGGAGGCGATGAACTTTTTGGCGGCTACCCTTGGCGCTACTATCGCGCTGTTGTGAACGATGACTTCGAACAGTACGTTGATAAGTACTACGGCTTTTGGCAACGCCTGATTCCCAATAGCAAGATTCGTGATGTCTTTGCCCCCATCTGGGGTGACGTCGGCCACGTAAAGACACGAGATATCTTCCGTGACGTTTTTGCCCACCATGCAGTCCAGTTAACACGACCAGAGGATTACATCAACCATTCGCTCTACTTCGAGGCTAAGACTTTTCTTCACGGTTTGCTGGTTATGGAGGACAAGCTTTCGATGGCACATTCACTCGAGACACGTGTTCCCTTCCTGGACAACGATCTGGTCGACTTCGCAATGCGGATACCTGTGGCCGCTAAGCTAGGCAATTTGGGCGAGGTTGTGCGCATCAATGAAAATGAACCTGGGCCTAAGACCAAGAAGTTTTTTGACAAGACGCAGGACGGGAAACTCATTCTGCGACGCGTAATGCAGCGCCACATCCCCGACCGCATCACTGCTGCAGCAAAGCAAGGCTTCTCCGGCCCAGATGCTAGTTGGTTCCGGGGCGAGAGCATCGACTACGTGCGCGATATTTTGTACTCCCCCAGCGCCGCTATCTTTGACCATCTGGACCGCAGTGCAACGCTTTCCCTAGTGGATGAACATCTGCAAGGGCGCGAGAACCGGAGGTTACTCGTATGGTCGCTGTTGAGTCTGGAGGAGTGGTGTAAATCTTTTGGAAGGATCGACGCATGAGAACGCTCGCCAACCCGCGACGAGTGATTGGCATGATAGATCGCATCATCGCGAAATTGCAACTGGACCTCTCTGGCCTTTCTGTTCTGACGGAGGCAGCCTCAGGCCCTTTCGTATGCACACCGCTCATAGCCGCTCGTGCCGGTGCTAAAGTTATAGCGGTCACGCGAAACTCGCATTACGGGACTGTCGAAGAGGTTTCTGCCTACACTCGTGAATGGGCGGAGCGATTGGGGGTCTCGAATCTTATCCAGGTAAGTTCCGAGCCTGTGATACGTCATGCACACAAGGCCGATATCCTCACCAACCTAGGATTTCTCCGTCCTGTTACCGCAGAGATTATCAACGCCCTGCCAAGCCATGCAGTCATTTCGCTAATGTGGGAGGCATGGGAGTTTCGCCCGGAAGATCTTGACTTGCTAGCTTGTCGACGCAGGGGAATTCCTGTGGTTGGCACTTGTGAAACCCATCCCGTACTTAGAATCTTTGATTATCTGGGTATGGTGGCAGTCAAGCTGCTCCTGGAGGTGGAGATCGAAGTGGTTCGCGCGAGAATTGCGCTGGTCGCTTCTGACCCGTTCGGCGAAGCGATCAAGGTGTGCTTGACCGGACTGGGAGCCGAAGTAGTGCTTATCCCGTTGCCTGAGCTAGGAAGTGAATGGACTCTACCGGACCCTGAAAAGCTGGATGCTTTGCTATTGGCTGAGCATCGCAGTTATCGAAACCTTGTTGGAGAAAACGGCGGCATTCCGGCCGCCTGGGTCGAACGTGTTGGCAGCCCGGTCATTCACATCTGCGGCAATGTCGACACTGAAGCCTTGGCAAGGGTAGGAACAACAAAGCATCCGGCACGACAAGTAACACCAGGATTCATGACGGTTACGACAGATTACTGCGGCCCACGCCCGGTGATCGATCTACATGCGGGAGGACTTAAGGTGGGGGAACTCTTGGCTCGTGCCAGAAAAGCAGGAATGACGCGCCGGCAGGCAAACGCGGTAGTGGCCGCTACCGGGCTGGGCTCACTGTTGCCGGAGGAACTCGCATGAGAATCGCCATCATCGGCAGGACCGAAATTCTATACAACGCGGCCATTCAGCTCAAACAGACCGGGCATGTCGTCAGTTGTATCCTTACAGCCAAGGAGGCGCCCGAATACACTCGTACTGCAGCAGATTTTAAGGATCTCGCCGAGCAATGGAATATTCCTTTCGCGCAAGGCCCACGTATCGTCGAACATATGGACTTCCTGGAAATAAGCAAATCAGACATCGCTGTCAGCATCAATTACACGGGTGTCGTGCCGGAAGAAGTCATTGATCTATTCCCGCTCGGGATTCTGAACGCACACGCGGGTGACTTGCCGCGTTACCGTGGAAACGCATGCCATTCATGGGCGATTCTGAATGGCGAGGAGCGCATCGGTCTGTGTATTCACCGAATGATCGGCGGTGAACTCGATAGCGGCGACATCGTCGCCCGCGACTACCTGTCAATCGATCTGTCCACCAAAATCACACAAGTATGGCACTGGATGGAGGAGCGGATACCGGCCTTATTCTTGGAATCGATTGCGCGCTTGATTTCTGATCCACTTTATGTGCTGGAACAGCAGTCTAAGAATCCCGCTGACTCGCTGCGCTGCTATTCCAGGCGGCCGGAAGATGGGGGCATCGACTGGGGCCAGTCAGCGGTTGAGGTGCTGCGCCTCATCAACGCTTCCAACAAACCCTATTCAGGAGCCTACTGCGGGTGTAGGGGCGAAAAACTTGTTATTTGGGACGCAGAACTGGTGAGTGATCAGGAGCGGTTCTGTGCCATGCCCGGACAGATCACCGCCCTGACCCAGGAAGGGTATGCCGAAGTCGCTACCGGAGCCGGGAAATTACGGCTGAAGTTGGTTGAAATAAATGGAGTCGTCGGATATCCCGCCGCCCTTGCTGTCACTTCGCTGCGGGATAGACTAGAATTGGCTTAAAAGATCTCATAAGCATCTTTTGAGCAACAATTCACAGCTTCAGTAAGTCTTTTTGCTCCGCGGATTCGTGCATTGCCACACTCCGGGTGTTAGCGGGACAACAGCGCCAAAAGTACTTGGACCTCTTTTTACTATGCCCTCGATTAGGAGGTACCAATATGACGATTAGAGTTTATGAATGAGATCATTAGCGCGAATTAAGAATGCCTTGCGAGGGTATGGACGTTTTTATCGGCTAGTTCAAGATATCTATCCTCATGTAACGGTGTTAGCGGGTCTAGCGAAAAGACGCCGAGGAAGCATTGATCATATCAAATCAACATGGTCGCACATTCATCGCCAAGAGGCTATAAAAGGGCGCCCAATCAACATAACAATTGAGCCCACCAATATTTGCAATTTGCGCTGCCCTATCTGTGAAACGGGGGATGGTACTTTGGGGCGACCGGATGGACATATGACATTCGAGTCATTTAAGACAATCATCGATAAGGTCGGTAGCCACACCAATACACTGATGTTTTATTTTATGGGAGAACCCTTTCTTAATAAGGATGCCTATCGAATGATTCGGTATGCAAAGGATTTCGGGATTCCGTGGATTACTACTTGCACGAATGGAGACGCAGTAAATCCGAAAAAATTGATTGAGTGTGGCCTAGATGAGGTCAATTTCCAAATTGGCGGCATGACACAAGAGACCCATCAAGTTTATCGCGTAAATAGCAATCTAGATCGCGTTCTTCGCAATCTTGAGGCAACCGTTCGCTTACGTAATAAAAAAGGAATTAGCTTACAGGTGGCTGGCGGGTTTATCGTTATGAAGCACAATGAACACGAGACTCAAGAGTTCTTGTCTTTTGCCAAGCGGATTGGCGTTGATTTGCCGAGTCTCGTCCATCCTTCCGTAAGAACGGTTGAGCAAGGAATTCAGTTTCTGACAAAGAATAAGAAGTACTGGATATATAACTCAGACGACTTTTCGCGCGGCCAACTTAAGCGTACAACGCTGCCGGATAACGACTGTCCTTGGATCTACTATTCAATGACAGTGCAGATGAATGGAGATGTTGTGCCGTGTTGTCACGACCCTAAGGGTCGGCATGTGATGGGCAATTTGCTTAAACAAAATCTCAATGAAATATGGAATGGATCGCGCTTCACCGCGTTTCGAAAACAGTTGCATAGAGACCAAGTTGGCATCGATATCTGCCGTTTGTGCGCAAGCTATCCTGCCGCCACTATCAAGTAGATAACGCCCAAACACTAAGCACGCGAGAATGACGTACCTAACTGCTAAGCCTACTCGTAAGATTTTGTTTCTGTTTTCTGCGAGCGAGTCGCTCCTTCGGATGCTCGCGAAAGGGAACATAGATTATCTGCGACATTACGAATGTTCCTTCGACCGAATATTCGTGATTTATTTACAAGGGGGTGACAATAGACTGATGCGTATGGGAACTGTCATTATGATTGGCTTAGGCGGGCAGGGGCGGATCGTCGATATACTCCTCTCACCCTTTCGTCTATTTGCTTTGGTCCATCGTATTCGAACTCCCTATCGATTAACGGCAGATGTGCTTTATGCGTGGTGGGCGACGTCATTGTCGAAGTTTCTTCTGGGATTTCAGTTCACGCTTATGCCCGTCTGCATGCCGAGGGAACTATGGAAACTCCAGGCCCGTCCATTTATATTTATTGAGCATGGATTTCGCCGAGCGTTCTCCAGATTGAGCTTCTTGGCAGCGGATCGGGTATTGACAGTGAAGGCGTTCGGGAATTACGTTTCTTGGCTGTCGGCGTATCCGCCAGCGTCCAAGATTTTAATCGTTGCGAATACTGTTCCCGACGCTTTGCCGACGCCGAATTTTTTTCGGAGCCTTAATTCTGCGCGCTTGAAAAAACCAGTTGGTCGCGATTCGGATAGAAAAATGACAGATTTTAAATTAGTTTACGTTGGCAGACTTGAGCCCGAGAAACAAGTTTCTGATTTGATCTCGATGATGATCGATTTATGCCGTAAAGGCGATATTGCACGAAATATTACGATGCAAATCATAGGTGACGGGTCACTCAAGATTGAGATGCAGCATCGCGCCATGATCGCTGGTCTTTCAGCGCGAGTGAACTTTCGTGGAGTGGTTGCCAATAGCGATTTGCCGGCCATTCTGGCTGGTTCCCAGGTATTTTTGTCGACGCTGACTGGTACTTCATTGAGGGAAGCTGCACTATGCAAGCTGCCAATCGTTGCTTACGATTGCGACTGGGTTTCTGGGTTGTTAGTTGACGAAGAGACCGCGTTGTTGGTGCCAAGAGGGGATACCGAAGCGATGGCTGACGCAGTCCAACGACTTGCCGTTGATAGATCGCTTAGGGAAAAGTTAGCATCCAATATCAAAACTCTTGCAGACTCGTTATGGTCTCCTGCGTCCCTTAAAGAGTCCCTAGCTTTGGCGTTTCCGGATTGAACACCGCGTTCCAAGATATCGTATGGCTGATAGTGACAAAGGGAATACGGCTTCCGCTACAGTTTGTCGTATTGGCATTATTAGCGCGGGCTCTAGGTCCGGAAGGTTTTGGGAAGTGGGCAATGGTGCTTGCGGCGGGTATGCTGATGGCACCTTTGCTCACCTGGACACAAGCAGCTGCCGTTAGGTTCGGCAAGGAAGAGTGGTTGATGCATGGCAGTATCTGGAAGACGTGGCAGGGAAGGAGATTATGGTTATTGTGGGGCGTTATCGCTGCGGGCATTCTCGTTTGGGCTGAACCATTTGGTTGGCTCGAGCAGATTTACGGCCTGACTGGGATTCTTGCTGTTGCAACTTTAGCAGTGCTAGCCGGGGCGTGGTGTGCAGGCGAAGCTCAGGCGATTGGACAGATTCTGGGCAGTCTCAGAATGTTCTCAATCTATCAAGTGCTTGCCGATGTTTTACTCGTGCTGGTCGCACTTGTGCTGGCAACTACGGAGGCGGGTTTTGGTGATCTATCAGTTAGCATATTAGCTCTAGCGTTTAGTGTTGCATTGCTTTGGGTTTGTGTATGGATAACTGCACTTAAAGGACAGCTTGGCGGCATTGTCCGCGCTTCCAAACCATCTGCTGGAGCAATTGCGAAATATTCTTGGCCGTTGTTACCCGGTGCGTTGATTGCCTATATTTCAGACTGGGGTAACCAGTTGTTGCTAAATCATTATTTTAATCTTCGCCAGGTTGGGCTGTTCCAGATGGCTTATCAGTTAATGGCGGTATTGTGGGGAGGGTCGGCGCTGTTGAGTATTGTTGCGACGCCAAGACTAGTCGCGAGACACGTAGCTGCCCCGTCTGACACCGCCTCTTGGTTCGTGAATAATTTTTTTCCGACGGTGGCGATTCTCTGGTTGCTAGGAAGCATTCCGCTGCTGCTCGCGGCCCCGGCGGTCCTTGATTATTTGATGGGAAAAACCTTTCAGGAGGCGGTTATACCATTCGTGATCCTGTGCGCTACGATTCCTGGAGCTGCTATTAGCGGCTTGCTGGGAACGTTATACAACTTGGAGGGGCAGTTGTTCAAGTCGGCTGTGGTCTTTGCAGCCCTTGTGAGTGGGATAAGCCTAGCTGTGAGTTTTACGCTTGTTCCAACATACGGGGTTCGTGGTGCAGCGATCGGTACCGTCTTGGCGTATTTAGTCGGTCAGGGCCTATTTCTTGTCGACCAATCTATCAGATACGGTAAACGCTATCAGCGACTTGCCGCGGTTTACCTACTAGCAGTATCATTTGCGGCTACTCAGGCTCTTGCACCCTTGACTTGGGATATCCGTATGCTCGTTGGGGTTGGGTTTATCGTCATTGTCGTATCAACGTCTCGCGCGCTCTGCTTGGTTGATCGACAAGTCATGATGAGTTTGCTGCCTGCAGCCTTGGCATCTATCAGTCAAACCTTTTGTTACCTGCTTGTGGCCGAGAAACCGAGATGATCGACGCCGTGCTGATGGTTACGGTTGTTGCGTTTGCGATTTCCTTGAGATGGATACCTCATCTAATTTCGCCAAAAGGTGTTGGTGTTGATCATTGGTATTGGAAGTCATACATCGACGCCTACAAGAGGCATCGCAAATTTCCGCCCGACATGCCTCAGTATCTTCTTGAGGAAAAACAGTGGTACCCCCCACTCTTCCCAGTCCTGATGGCAATATTGCCGACCACACTGTTCGCTAGATATAGTCGCCATATTGCGCTGATTCTTGATTTGGTCAGAATGTTTCTTCTTGGTGCAACCACCACTATGCTTACTGGTGAATTGCGCGCCGGGATCCTGGCTTCGGCGATCTATGCGGTTAGCCCAATCGTCGTGGCGTATAACGTACAACTAAATCCAAGGGGGCTGGGGGCATTGTTTCTAGATCTCGTGATTCTCGTTTTGATATGGCTGAAAGTTGCCGAAGGCCCCGCTCTGGTGTGGTTTGTCGTCGTGGCAATTTCTGGACTTATCTTGTTAGTCCATAAGATGACTACCCAGCTGTTCTGGTTCGGATGTTTGGCTTTGAGTGCAATCATGCGAGATTGGACATTGCTAGCTCTGATCCCTGCTTCGATTATGTTCGCTACCGTGATTAGTGGCGGTTTCTATCTAAAAGTCCTGGCTGGTCATTGGGATATCGTCACGTTCTGGAATCGTAATTGGCAGTGGCTTACTGCGCATCCAATTCGGGAATCGCCGATCTATAGTGAGACGAACTATGCAACTCCTACGAAATATTTTCGGTCAGGGTTTATTGGCTTCTCTCGAAGAGCGCGATATCTTGTCGGTGCAAATCCCTGGAGTTGGTTGGCGCTAGCGCTGCTGACCTGGGGCGTTCCTATCTTCGAGAATTTGCCGATTCTCGCAGTTGAGTGGCTCGCCGCCTATCTAGCGTTTTCGTTGGCGTTTGCGCTAGCAACTACTATGATCCCTTGGGTACGCTGCCTCGGGAATGGGTACCTATATTTATACAACACCGCTTTCCCAGCTGCATTTTTTTGTGCAGCCTTTGCAATGGGAGCGAGCGCCGAATCCCCGACCTTTTTGATCTCGATCGCGACTACCGTAATCGTCGCACTGTTAACAATCGTAACGTTTTACCGGGCGACCCGAGGGAGCAAGACCTTTCGGATTGAAGGTGATCTCGAAAAAGCGGTTGATTACCTCGCACATCAATCGCCGGGTAGCGTGTTGTGCCTCCCGCTTCACTGGAGCGACTATGTGTCGTACAAAACTGGGAAACCCGTCTTGTATGGGGCTCATGGGTATGGATTCAAACTTATAGAAAAACTCTTTCCAAGGTTAATGATACCGATAAACGATCTATTAAATCAGTATCAGGTACGTTATCTAGTAACTCTAGAGGGGTACTTGCCTCCGAATTTCCTTGCTGAATTGCCGCAGTCACAGCGAATATGTTTTGGCGAGTACCAACTCTTTAGTTTCCAAAGAAATTTGAACACGGTTTCGAGAATAAGTACTTCAACAGGTAGCCACCCGTAAACGGTAGGAGCGATACTCTAGCCGTTAACAGATTAACTTAACACAAACGCTCAGCAGGTAGTTATAATTTCGCCTATTTTAGGGGCTGTATAATAAAAATAATCTGCGCAACGGCGAACCCAATCCCAGAGCTCATCGTTCTAAAAATTTCTGATTGCAAATTCAAAAAAGAGCCAAATTGACGCCCTCGATAAAACATAGGTTGCTGCCCTACGACATTAGCTATCATTTGCAAATTACGCTCCGATAAGCCTTTTCACTATGATGCAAAAAATAACCACCGTTCCGTTTATAGATTTGAGTCGAACCGAACCAGGATTTCATGAAGCCTTGATACAAACATTTGACAGCCTAGTAAAAGCGAAACAATTCATAGGTGGGAACCCGGTTGCGCATCTCGAAGACCGCCTGCAAAAAGACCTTGGAGTTAACTATGCAATTAGTTGTGCTAACGGTACCGATGCTCTGCAGCTAGCTCTGCGCGCGCTCGATGTGGGCGAATCCGACCTAGTTCTTGTCCCGAATGTAACCTTTTGGGCAACTTTTGAGGCGGTAGTGAATGTTGGCGCTAGGCCTGTAACGATTGACGTTGATCCATTAGATGGCGGAGTTTGTTTCGAAGCATTCCAAAAAGCAATATTTGAACGAAAGCCAAAAGCCGCGGTTATAGCCCATCTTTATGGCTGGGGTACAGCGCACTTGGACGACTTGCGAAAACTATGTCTGTCACGCGACGTAGTGTTATTAGAAGATGGTGCACAGGCTTTTGGAGTGCAATATAAGAATACGTCTATCTTCAAAGACGCTCTAATTTCAACTACCTCTTTTTATCCGGCTAAAGTACTCGGAGCGGCCGGCGATGGCGGCGCTGTTTTCACCAATGATCCCGATCTGGCTCACCGTGTTCGACGCCTTAGCAATCATGGTCGAGTATCTCACTATGGTTACTCTGACGTTGGATGGAACTCTCGCCTTGACACTTTGCAAGCCGCTTATCTTAATCATTCACTTGATTATATAAGTGCGCGTATAGAATCACGTCGTATGGCCGTTGAGTTTTACCAGAATCGGATAACGCACTCAAGTATACAAATTATGACACCTCCGTCAGATTACCGTGAAAACGGATACTGTAATGTATGTCAGATCAAAGATTCAAGACGAAAAGTTGCACTAGAGTCAACTCTAAAACGTGCAAATATTGGGTATGCAAATATATACCCCGAGGTAATGGCTGACCAGTCAGGAGCCAAAAAATTTTTGAATTCTCATTATGGCGAAAATTACGGGAAAAAATTCTGCTCCTCTGTTATCAATTTACCTGTATTCCCGTACATTACTGACGCTGAGTTGCATAGAGTAGCTAACGTTGTCAATGAATTTTTGGAAAATAGCGATGCTTGATAAAGCAGTTTTTGTTCATCCGAGTGCAGCCATATTCGACATTAAAAATATTGGATCTGGTACAAAGGTATGGATTAATGTTCAGATCAGAGAGTCAGCTGTGATTGGACAGAACTGCATTCTCTCTAAAGATGTTTATATTGATCATGGCGTAAAAATTGGAAATTTCTGCAAGATCCAAAATAGCGTTTCGATTTATAATGGTGTCGAAATTGAGGATGAGGTGTTTATTGGTCCCAATGTTTCATTCACGAATGATCGTATTCCTCGCGCCTTTAATGCGTCTTGGCAGGTCACACCGACATACATAAAAAAGGGTTCAAGCATTGGCGCAAATGCCACTATAGTATGCGGAGTAACAGTTGGGGAGTTTGCAATGGTTGGTGCTGGAAGCGTCGTAACAAAAGATGTTGACCCGTACACTCTCGTAATCGGAAATCCAGCGCGCCCCGTTGCGCGCATCGACAGGATGGGCAATAAAATTGAGCAAATTATCAAGGACCGTGACTAAGTCGATGATTAAGGTAGGTTTAATTGGCCTTGGGAATATGGGCCAAAATCACCTACGTGTCCTCTCTATGCTCAAGGGGGTTGAGGTTATATTTGTTGCTGATTCCAACTTAGATTTAGCTACGAGAATCGGATCAGATAACGGTATTAAGGGTGTTGTTGACCCCCGCCCCCTTTTGCCTAGTGTTGATGCAGTGGTCATTTGCACGCCTACTGTGACGCATACTCAATATATTAGACTCGTATCCGAATATGTAAAGAATATTTTCGTTGAAAAGCCGTTGGCGGAAACATACGATGAGTGTGAAAAGATTTCATCGTTTGCAAAGGAAAAAAAACTCAATATTCAAGTGGGCTTCATTGAAAGATTTAATCCCGCTATTAAGTGTCTTCGCACTATTTTTGGCCGCTCAAAGCAATTGATTAGTATAGATCTAGTACGGGCAAGTAGGGTTAGCGCGCGAATTACTGATGTAGATGTAATTACTGATTTGATGGTACATGATATAGATTTGGCAATTCTCTTGTTGGGGCCAGCTAAGACCGTATCTGCTCACGGATATGGAGAGAGAAACATGATCGACTTCGCCTCGGCGGTCATTACCCATGAAAGTGGGCAGTTCTCTCGTATTCAGGCTAGTCGGATAACCGATAAAAAGATTCGCCAAATTCAGGCTACTTGTATTGACATGTTTGTTGAGTGCAATCTTTTGAGTAAGGAGATAGTTATCAATCGTCAGTCAGAGTTGCACGGAGGCGGACAGCTACCATATACGATTACTGCAACTCAGGAGAAAATCTTTGTTCCTCCAGAGGAGGCGCTCCTAGCCCAGCTACGGACTTTTATGGATTTATGTCACAATCAAAATCAGAGTCTTGCCCCCGGGATATTAGAGAGTACTAATGTTATGCGGATCTGCTCACAAATCCAATATCAAATAAGTAAGTGCAATAAACAATTTGAGGTCATTAACTGACTGCGCCCAGGGTAATTCTTCCTATGGTGAGTTGGACTTGGAAGTGGAATTTTCTCGATATGAGCAGGTTCTACGGATGAAGAAGTCAAGATTGAGCTACAGCCAGATTTAAGAGGCTTTAAAGCGGGTCGAAGCCGGCCTTCCAGTTCCGGAGTTTTACCGGGAAATGCGGGTTAGTTCGGCGAACTTTTACAAGGGGCCGGCTAATTAAGGTCGCATGGATACGACAATGATGGCGAGGCTCAGTGACCTTGAGGTCGAGAACGCCTGTTAAAAGAGGATGTATGCCGATGAGCGTTTGAAGGCTGGAGTTCTGCATAAGCCATTAACAGAAAAAATGAGGCGTAAGGTTGCTAACTCGCTCAGGCGTGAGATGGCTAGACGGGTGGTGACGGGGCGTTGCTTATCTGCGCAGCTCGTCTACCAGAGCCCTACTTTTTTATTAATAGGTTCATCGAAAGTCAGTTATTAATAACCGCTGGTCTATGCGGATACTTAAAGAGTATAGATCCGTAAAACAAAACAAAAAGTTCCACAAAAATTTTCCGAGAATAATCACCGGAATGCTTATTCCGTCATTCTTCCTTGTGCTCCCACTGTTGTCGAGCCAACAGAAAACCTATTCATTCCAATAAAATTTTGCTGTAGCTGTTCAGATTCCGAAGTTATTACTTAAAAGTCATGAACAATTTTCGAATTCTCTTTCAAAATGTTTCAAAAATAGACTCCTTCTTAATATGGAGCATCGCGATATTCTTTATTTCCCTAATGCTTGGGGTTTTAATACAGCGATACTTTGTGCCGTCACTCTTTCCGCAATTTGATCTTGGTGACGGTCTTGTCATTTTGGACTCCGTCGGCTTTAACGAGGTTGCTAAGATTAAAGCGTCCGAAATACATAAATTTGGGTGGCAGGTTTGGGAATTACGACCACAGCAGCACTCTCCGGCTGGAATTGCATCTATTTTTTATGCGCTAATCACGCCTGTGCCTATTAGTATGCTGCCATTCAACGCACTGATTAATGCCCTAAGTGCATATATAGTCATGCGGATATTTAGCAGTATGTTCTCATCTAATGCATCATTATTGGCTGGACTAGTGTTTGCGGCTAACCCTCAAACATTACAGTGGGTCGCAGCAATTCACCGTGACGGAATTTTTATACTAGGGAATCTCCTGCTCTTACAGGCTGTCAGCGCCATACTTAATACACACTCAATGTCAAGGACATGGCGTAAAAGTGCTAGCTATGTGTTGTGCGGTGTAATTGGGACGTTACTAGTGTGGATCGCAAGGCCCTATTTTGTTCAAGTTCTTGCCTTGTTTACGCTGGTTTCGTTTCTATCAATAATCTTCATCTTAATAAAATCGTTCCAACCGTATGGATTTAACGAATTTTTTCGCAAATCTATTGCCTCTTCGCTTTTATTACTATCAATTACGCTTGTCCAGGCATGGGTCGGAGTTTCGTTTGGATTTGTCGATAGTGAGATCCCAAAAACTCAAATTGATGCAAGCGCTCGAAATTTAAATCGTTCAAATCAAGAATTTAAATCTAGCAGCGGTAATGATTCGGAACCTACTGACACGAAATTTGAACGCGAAAAAAATATGAGTCAGCAACACTGGCGAGAGAGTCCATTAGTCTTGGATTTAATTGAAAGGAAGTTATATACGATTTCCATAATGAGGAATGGCGCTGTGAATACGGGCGGATTCACTGTAATAGATTCAGGGGTAAGATTAGACAGCGTTGGAGCATTTGTGTCGTACCTTCCCCGCGCATTATTCGTTGGAATTTTTAGTCCCTTCCCGTCAATATGGTGGTCTGAGGCAAGTACTCCAGTAATGACTATCGCAAGAAAGATTATTGGTGTTTTAACTTCTGCCTTTTATGTTTGTATTGGATTCGCAATTATCGGATTCTTAAGATATCGTCGTAACTCAACAACATTGCTAATTTTTTCTTTCTCAATACTGGGTATACTAGTGTTTACATACACGTATCCAAATATCGGCACTTTACTCAGATTTCGCTATTGCTTCTATATGCTTATTGTCGCGTTCGGTGTGTCTACTCTATACGATTATTTAACGAGACGATATAATGCAAGATTGTTAACACAATCTGGCAATCAGGCAAACGCCAACTAATCCTCACTAGAACCCATGATTAGGCCATTAGTTAGCGTCGGTGTTCCTGTCTACAATGGAGGCACACAAATCTCAAAGGCCCTTGATGGGCTCATTGCTCAGAACTATCCTAATCTTGAAATCATAATTTCCGACAATGGATCAACTGACCAAACCTCTTTTATTTGCGGCAATTATGTAAGAAAGTATCCCTTCATAAAGTATCACTATGAAGATGAAAACAGAGGAATTTATTGGAATTTCAATAATGTGTTTTATAAGGCATCTGGAGAATACTTTATGTGGGCAGCCCATGATGACCTGAGAGACCCGCGGTTTATAACCGAGTGTGTTGCGATGTTGGAAAGTAATGCGGCAGCCGTTCTATGTCAATCACAGACAGCCCTGATAGTAGAAGGATGCGTCGAAGACATCCTATGCGTAAATGATCTATCTAGCTACAGAGGTATACATAACATCTGGGGTCGATACTGGGAGACACTAAATCATTTCCCAGCTACCGCTTTATATGGCGTGTATCGCGCGTCAGCGATGCGAAAAACACAAATGTTCCGCAAGTGTATCGCGACTGACCTTACCTTCATACAGGAACTTAGTCTACACGGAAAATTTATAGAAGTTCCTGAGGTCTTATTTACTTATAAAAACCGAGCTTCCTGGAATACCATTGATCAGGATTATAAAGTGTTTTTTGGCGTTGATAAGAAGCCTTGGTGGTATATACCATTTTTGATGGTTCTACTCGACAATTTTCGGCGTCTATTGAAGACCGATACAAATGTTCTGATCAAGTTGGGATTATCAGTGCTATTATTAGCACATTGCACTAAGCATGTGATTTTACGGGGGTTCATAAAATTACTTGGGCGAGTTGTTCCCAGATCTCTAAGGGCCATTGTCGGATCTCGCTTATATTGGAGCCTCATGCACGGTCCGAACACCCGGGCCGTCCGAAATGATCTATTTTATAAACGAGTAATACAACCGAAAATTGGTTGGTAGTTTTTCTCTTTTTTACAAGTTAGTTATCTTGTCCTACATAGCATCACAGGGTCTGATTTGGTGAATCGGCGACGAATAGTAGTTTCTGGAGCGGGAGGCCTACTGGGCACAAGAGTTATCGAGTTACTGTGTGATAACTATGAAGTACATGCCTTAATCCACTCTGAACCGATAAGCCGAGTTGGAAGCGTGGTTTATCATTTGATAGACTTATCGGACGGACAAGTATTTCAAACTTTGCCGCACAGAGTGCATGCAGTAATTCATTTGGCGCAGTCCTCTAAATTCCGGGAATTCCCAGAATCTGCGCTAAATATATTCAATGTTAATGTTGCAGCCACGGCGCGCCTCCTTGAGTACGCGAGAAGCGCCGAGGCGAGTATATTTGTCTACGCATCTTCTGGGGGGCTTTATGGAGGCGGTGAGGGGCCCTTCCAAGAACGATCGCCCGTCTTAACTTCTGACAATCTTGGCTACTATCTCGGCAGTAAGGTGTGCGGAGAAGTACTAACCCGCAGTTACGAGAATATTTTTACTACTATTATTTTGCGTTTCTTTTTTATATATGGGAAGAGGCAAAAGCGCACAATGCTTTTACCCAGATTAATGGACAATATATTGATGGAACACCCGATCAAATTAGATGGCGAGTTGGGTATTAAGATTAACCCTATACATGTCGACGACGCATCGGCTGCTGTTCTCCGTGCCTTAACACTAAAAGCTAACTCATTATTTAATATCTGTGGCGATGATGTCTTTTCGATAAAACAGATTGCAGATGCAATGGGTAAATATTTAGGTAAAGAAGTTTTATTTGATATTCAGAGGAGAGATTCAAGAGATCTTATTGGGGATAACACAATGATGAAGAAGTGCTTAGTTAAACCCACCCGATCTTTACTAGATAATTTCAAAGATATTGCAAATTAAAACTCTTGCTCAACCTTATTTAGGTAAATAACTGAATCACTAAGGGTATCCGACACTCATGGAAAATGCACGAATTACCCACAGGGCATTATTGGTGTTTGACGGGGCATATACGTATCAGATGTTGAAGCAACGGAATTTGTTCGATATGGTGACATGTCGCGACCTCAACGGATATTTCTCTCATGTTTGGACCGTACATCCCGTGGCAAGCATTTTTGAACAATCATCGGCAGAGAGATTTGGGCGGTATCGGGTTCACCGACTTTCAAATCACCATACTTTTATAGAAGGAAAAATTGGCAGATATGCATTTCTACAATTTTTTCCAGTTATAAATTTTGCCCTATCCCAATTGAGTCTGGGGATTGGCCTATTTAAGTTAACCAAAAAATATTCTCCAGCAGTTGTGAGAGCGGAGGACCCCTACATGAATGGAATTCTTGCGCTGTTGTTCTCGCTCATATATCGATGCCCCCTGATCATTGGGGTTTGGGGAAATCCTGGAGCGATTCGCGCGCATACGAGAAAGCCGTTGATGCCAAGACTCTTTCGGACTATCTATTTGGAAGAAATCGTCGAACGTTTTACCTTGCGTAGGGCAACTAGAGTATTAATACAAAATGAAGATAATCGAACTTTTGTCCTCGGATGTGGTGTGCATAGAGCACAGACAGCTTTGTTCAGAATTAGTAACGCACTCGATAAATGCCACCGGGTGGCGCCTGAGCTTAGATTCAGTGGAACGCCTGACTTATTAGAATTGGGAATCCGGAAATCTCATGTCTTAATCTGCATCTCTAGATTAGAGAAGCTGAAGTTAGTTGATCATTTTCTATTTACTGTAAGAGAATTAGTATGCCGCAATCTGGATGTCGACGCGCTCGTTGTAGGCGATGGACCAGACCTTGAGCGATTGAAGCAAATTTCTGATGCGCTTGGTATCAGGCCGAGGGTTTATTTCTGTGGAAATCGTGACCAGGAGTGGATATCTCGTGTGCTCGGGAGTGTTCAGGTGGTTATCGCACCCTTGGCAGGACGGGCTCTTGGGGAGGCTGCGCTCGCGGGCGCCGCCGTCGTTGCATATGATATCGACTGGCACTCTGAAATCATCGAAGATGGTGTATCCGGCAGGATTGTTCCTTATCTGGATCATAGCGCACTCGCCATCGCAACAGAGGAATTGATTTTAGATCCACCAAGAGCGAATGAGTTTGGAAAAAATCTGCGTAAAAAAGCTTTAGAGCTGTTAGATAATAACAGTGCTATAAACGCTCAACGAGAAACCTATGATGAGGTACTGCAGGTAGTCGACAAAAATGTTGTGCTGCCATCTATCTAGGCGCGCGACATTGAACTTGGCGTCTATACCGTGAAGATCGTACATGTTTTGAACGCCTTAATCAAGGGCGGCGGTGAGCGAGTCGCGGTGGATCTAGCCAACCATGCGGCCGTTCATGGACATTCGGTTACCGTAATTGCCGCCTGGGGCGTAGATCCACTTATTCTGAGAAATGATCTACTCCCTAACGTAGGACTGGTGTGTATATCAAGTTGCTTACGCTCAAAGCCCCGTATATTTATCGAAACAGTACTCTGGTTATTGCGTAATAGAATATGGATCCTGGGGCAGGACATTATTCACTGCCATCTCTCATTCGGATCATTCTTCGGTTTTTTAGTAAGTCTGATAAAGCGCTGCCCTGTTAGGAAGGGTAATAGACCAATCATTTTAGAGACGTGTCATTCTGCCGGAATGCCACAAAATAAGTTCAAACGATGGCTCAGATCGAAAATGATTGAACAGTTTGATTGGCTTGTATTAATGGCAAATGATTTGTATTGGAAACATTTCGGCGTTAAGCATCAACGGTTAAATTTAGCGATAATTGAAAATGGTTTTGCATTCAGTCGGCTAGTTCCGCTATCTGACGAGAGTAAGGCTTCCTATCGCGACTTGGTGTGTATTCCCGAGGGTCCTACGTTGGTAGTGGGTACTGTAAGTATGTTGCGGAAAGATCGTGCGCCATGGGTTTTCCTGCCGGTCTTCGCTGACATTTCGCGTGAGTTCGGACACCGGGCTCACTTCCTAATAGCAGGTGACGGCTCCGAATACTCAAATATAAAGAACCGTGCTGCAGACTTAGGGCTTGCCGGAAACCTGCATATGCCTGGTCTCACGACCGACGTTCGAGAACCACTCTCTCTGATTGATCTGTTCATTACGCTGAATGTTGGTGCAACCACTGGTATTGCCGGTCTTGAGGCTGCGTATTTGGGAGTACCTGTTATTGCCATACAAATGGACGACGCTTACGCAATGAGTACTGAAGACTGGATATGGTCGAGCTCAAACTTAACCGAAGTCTCGAAACGTGCTACGTACCTACTTAACAATCCGTCGGAGCGAACGCAACTGGCTCGACAACAGAAACAGGTGGTATCTATGCGATACTCAATCGAGAGAGCCTCCGCAGAGTATTTCGAGCTGTACGAAAAGGCAATTTTTGGGGTTGGTAAGCTAAATACCAAAGATATTTAGTTGAAGAGGGTTACATAGATTACTGGCTTGCCTATTGATCCAATCAAAAGATGAAATCAAAAATTATCCTTAGGAACTTAGACGACAAGGTAATCGATGACTTTGGAGAGGAATGGGGTCGATTTGATCAATCAAATCTCAGCCTTAATGATTGGATTCGCATTTTTAATGCTTATTTTGATATTTTCCCTTGGCATTCCCTGCCACCTGAATCCGTGGGGGCTGATATTGGCTGCGGTAGCGGTCGTTGGGCTGCCGCAGTTGCACCAAGAGTCGCTCATCTTCACGTAGTGGATGCAAGCGCTAAAGCAATCAAAATAGCGGGGGAGAACCTCCGTGAGCACCACAATATCACTTTCCACGAGGCCTCTTTAGACCAATTATCCATACAGGATAACAGTCTAGATTTTGCGTATTCTCTTGGTGTTTTACACCACGTCCCCGATACACAGGCAGCTATATGTAGCATCGCCAAATTATTGAAACCCGGGGCACCATTATTAGTGTATTTGTATCATTCTATGGATGATAAACCAAGCTGGTTTAGAGCGATATGGTTTGCAAGTGATCTAATCCGTAAATATGTCTCGCGACAGCCTCGAATAATAAAGTATAGTATGTGTGAAGTAATCGCTTTGATTGTGTATTTTCCGTTTGCTAGGACAGCATTACTCTTGAAACGTTTCGGGTTGCTGCCCAAGCTATGGCCATTAGCGTATTACAGCGATAAAGAATACTATGTAATGCGTACTGATGCATTAGATCGTTTTGGTACTAGATTAGAGCAGAGATATACACGCGGACAAGTCTACGAAATGCTTTACGCTAGTGGAATACGAAATATTAGATTCTCGGAAAACGCGCCTTTTTGGTGCGCTGTCGGATTGAAAATTGACATTAACCGCGAAAATTAAAATCAAGATAATTCAGAAGTTTTACACTCAATTCTACTTAAGTTCTTTTTTATCTATATCTAACGCTTGTTTTCTAAGTGTAAATGTTGTGACAGTTGCCCAGGCAATCGTCCTCTAATCATTAAAAACGATACGTAAAGAAAAGGCACGTAAAAAAATGTGTGGTATTGCAGGCTTTTGGTTGGGTGCCAACACAGCTATTTCAAATTTGAATGATATAGCGCGTCGAATGTGTAATGAGTTGTCGCATCGGGGTCCAAATCATCAGGGCGTTTGGTCTAACAATAATGAAAGGGTTGCTCTTGGACACCAACGACTTACAGTTCTCGATCTTACACCGACTGGTAGTCAGCCAATGGCCTCATTCGATAGCCGATATAGGATTACGTTTAACGGTGAAATTTACAACCACGAACACCTACGTGCGGAGATTCAAAACGAGGGAGTTCAGTTTTCATGGCGCGGAAGCTCGGACACCGAAACGCTTCTAGCGGCATTAGTCGTTTGGGGTATTGATAAAACCCTCAGCAAACTTAATGGAATGTTTGCATTTGCTTTATGGGATCAAGAACTCAAAATTCTTACACTAGCCCGTGACCGCATCGGTGAGAAGCCACTCTATTATGGATGGCAAGGTGATACGTTAATTTTTGGATCAGAACTAAAGGCGTTGAAAGCTCATCCTGTATTCCGCGCAGAGATTGATCGCAACGCACTTGCACTATTCCTGAAGTACAGTTATGTTCCATGCCCCTCCTCTATTTACAAAAGTATTTTTAAGCTTCCACCCGGAACATACCTGTCGATTTTGTGCAATAAGCGCCAACAGGATCCAAAAGCGTACTGGTCTGCTAAGAAGTGCGCTCAGGAGGGACAAAACAAGCTTTACAAAGGAACTGCTGACGATGCCGCCAAGGAGCTCCAAGCGTTGCTCGGGAACACCATCCTCGGGCAGTCTCGTGCAGACGTAGGTGTCGGTGCTTTCCTGTCTGGTGGGATCGATTCCACTACGGTGGTAAGCATTATGCAAGCGCAGGCGAGTCTGGCGGTGAAAACATTCACAATTGGATTTGAAGACGAGGAATACAACGAAGCTACGAATGCAAGCGATATTGCTCGATATCTTGGAACTGAGCACACAGAAATGTGTATAACCTCAAAGGACGCATTAGGAGTTATTCCGTTACTTCCAGAATTGTATGATGAGCCGTTTGCTGACTCCTCGCAGATTCCAACTTATTTACTGGCTAAGCTAGCACGTAAACATGTCACCGTCGCACTCTCCGGCGATGGCGGCGATGAGCTATTTGGCGGCTATAGCCGTTACTACTGGGGAATTCGAATTTGGGAGACCATTAGAAACCTACCCTTACCACTAAGATCTGCTTTGCTAATGTTTTCCAGGTCTGTCCCACCAAAATCTTGGAATGCATTCTACAACCATCTTAAACTGTTTTTACCAAAGGCCTGGCAACTTAATAATATAGGCGATAAGCTAATTAAGGTGTCTAAAATCCTCGGGGCCGATTCCCAAGAGTCCGTGTACATGACCTTGGTCACAGCCTGGAAGCACCCTGAGAGAGTAGTAATTATTGATGACGAGGGCCTGAATCTAAATCTAACAAAAGAACTTACAGTGGACTTTGACGACAGATCACACTGGATGATGTACCAAGATCTTGCAACCTACTTGCCAGACGATATTATGGTTAAAGTCGATAGAGCCACGATGGGTGTCTCCCTTGAGGCTCGTGCTCCATTTTTAGATCATCGCGTTGTCGAGTTTGCTTGGACCTTGCCGCTAGCTATGAAGATAAACAAAGGTGTTGGTAAATGGATTTTGAGGAAAATGCTTCATGAGAAGATCCCACGAGGGATGCTTGAGAGACCAAAAATGGGGTTTGGCGTTCCGTTGGACGTATGGCTTCGTGGCCCTTTGCGGGACTGGGCAGAAGACCTGATTTCGATAAGCCGCCTAAAGAAAGAAGGCTTTCTACACGTTAAACCCATCCGTAGAAAATGGAAAGAGCATCTGTCAGGGCGACAAAATTGGTCTTCTGAATTGTGGAACGTCCTTATGTTTCAATCTTGGCTCGACCAGAATTGCCGCAAATTATAACTCAGGTATGAAGCTACTTTTTCTCATTACAGAGGATTGGTACTTTGTTTCACACCGCTTATCTTTGGCGATTGCTGCGAAAGAAAAAGGATACGCCGTAACTGTAGTCACTCGTGTAGGAGCTTATGGAGGACTCATTCGCTCTATGGGTATGAAGCTCGTACCCCTTGACCAGTCACGACACAGTATCGGAATAATTAAAGGACTCCGCACATTAATAAAGCTCTGGCGTATTTATAGAGCCGAAAATCCAGCTATCGTTCATCATGTCGGAATTAAGCCAATTATCTACGGGACACTTGTATGTATCCTTTGCGGTAAAAAGAGGATCATTAACGCGCTTGCCGGACTGGGATTTCTTTTTGTTTCTAGCTCAATAAAAGCAAGACTCATAAGGTTTCTTATCGTAAAAATATTTCGCGTCATCCTAAATAGATCAAGCATATTAATATTACAAAATACAGATGACCATAATTATTTTCTCTCTAATAATTTAATTGACCCTGCTAAGGTTTACCTAATCCGTGGTGTAGGGGTTAATACGAACGTGTTTTTTAGCGCCCCTGAGAGAAGTGGAACCCCGATTGTAATGCTTGCATCACGCCTGATCTGGGATAAAGGAGTAAGGGAGTTTGTCGAGGCTGCAGGGCGACTAAAAATGCAAGGTATAGAAGCTAGGTTTGTTTTGGTAGGGGCTCCTGACACTGAAAGCCGCGCAGCTATACCTGTGGAACAGCTTTTAGCTTGGAAGGAAAGCTCCACTATTGAGCTCTGGGGGCATTCAAAAGATATAGCTGATGATCTTAGACGTGCACATATCGTTTGCTTGCCTTCCTATCGCGAGGGACTACCCAAAGTACTACTTGAGGCAGCGTCTTGCGGCAAGCCTATCGTTACAACGAATGTCCCGGGTTGCAAAGACGTCGTCGTAGACGGAGAAAATGGAATACTAGTCCCCGCTAGAGACGTTAATGCACTAGCCCGGGCGATAAAGGACTTGTTAAAATCTCCAGATAAGAGGGTGGCTATGGGTCGCGTAGGACGTGACATGGTTTGTAAAGACTTTTGTGAAAGGAGTTTTATCGATCAATCGCTACAGATTTATGAGCGAGTCGCTGTAAGAAAGCTCTTATTTTTAGTAACAGAAGACTGGTATTTTTGGTCCCACCGTTTGCCCTTAGCGAGAGCTGCGAAAGCAGCAGGATTTAATGTGGCGGTGATGACCCGAATTTCTAACCATGAGAACATGATAAAAAGCTTTGGAATTAAAGTGCTCCCGTTAGATCTAGTGAGGTCGAGTATGAATCCTGTGAAAGAACTTCTCTCTTTTTTAATGATCTATCGAGCTCTGAAAAGAGAAGGCCCTGATATTGTGCACAACATTGCCCTCAAGCCGATTTTGTACGGATCAATCGCCGCAAAACTAGCTGGCTGCAAACGTACAGTAAACACAATAGCCGGTCTAGGAAGTATCTTTAGTTCGGGCTCACCAGGCTCGACACTTTTAAAGTTACTCATAAATTCTTTCTTAAAATTTATATTCAAGTATTCGTCGTCGAAAGTTATCGTTCAGAACTCCTATGATCGTAATTACCTTATAAAAAATAAGATTGCTCGAGAATCAATAGTTAGTTTAGTGCGGGGTTCCGGAGTCAATATGACTGAGTATTTTCCAGTTAAAAAAAAGGCAAACATACCTATCGTTCTACTTGCGTCCCGTATGATCTGGGATAAGGGGATTAGTGATTTTGTTGATGCAGCAGTTCTACTAAGGGCGCACGTGGAGGCTCGATTTGTTTTGGTTGGTGACACCGACGTTGAGAATCCGTCAGCAATACCACTAAAACAATTGAAGTATTGGCATCAGACCGGCATAGTTGAATGGTGGGGTAAGCGAGACGATATGCCACAGGTATTCTCTAAATGCCATATTGCTTGCTTGCCAACATTCTACGGAGAGGGTGTTCCAAAATTTTTGATTGAAGCGGCTGCTTGCGGCCTCCCGATAGTAGCTACGGATTGGCCTGGTTGTAATGAAATTGTTCAATCAAACCGAAATGGCTTTTTGGTTCCTGTTAAGGACCCTTTGAGCCTATCTGTTGCAATTCAGCGCTTGATTAAAGACCCGGATATGCGAGATCGAATGGGAAACCAGAGTAGGCTTATTGCTGTTAATGGGTTCGACGAGGCTACGGTAATATCTCAGACCTTAGGAACTTATCGTGATTTTTAACTTACATAAAACACCGAAAATGCAAATGACATAGTTGAGATGCTCGAGTTTAGTATGATTTTATTGACAGGAGGTAGTGGATTTATTGGGGCTGCGGTAAGAAAGGCGCTTTTGTCACAGTCATTTACGGTTCGCGACGTAATGAGGGGCGGGGGCTCTGGAGACGTTACCTTATTAAGCAACAGTCGCGTTGCGATTGGGGATATTGCAACGATAGACTGTTGGGCTGAAGCACTCGGAGATGTTGATTGTATCGTTCACTGCGCAGGCAAGGCGGACGTGTTAGGGGAGTCCAAGAATGAGGCATTGATGGTTTGTCGCAGAGTGAACGTGGAGGGAACCCGCCGGCTTGCAGAACAAGCGGCGGCGAACCATATCAGGCGATTTGTATATGTGAGTTCCGCAAAGGTATGCGGGGAAAAAACAGAGTTGAATTGTCCTTTTACGGCGTTGAGCAAAGCAAATCCGACAGATGCCTATAGTATCTCTAAATGGGAAGCTGAACAGGCATTGTGGGAAATCTCGGCAAGGACTGGGATGGAAGTTGTTGTTGTCCGACCACCGGTTGTTTATGGATCTGGGGCCAAGGGAAATTTTAGTCGTTTATTTAGTTTAGTTCGCTCCGGTATTCCGCTACCTTTAGGCGCTATAAATAATAAGCGCTCGCTTATAAGTGTGGATAATTTGGCAAATTTGATCACTAAATGTACAACTGAGCCCTCTGCGTCTGGAAAAATATTTTTCGCATCTGACGGGGAGGATATATCCACACCCGATCTTTTGCGGCTTATCGCTAGGGTAATGGAACGATCTGTGACGCTAATTCACTTTCCGGTTTGCTTATTGCGTGCTTGCAGCTATGCTTCCGGGAGAAAAGCGGAGGTAGAACGCTTGGTAAGTTCATTCCAATTAGACATTTCCGACGCGCAAGAGAGCCTTGGGTGGGCCCCGCCTATCAGTCTGGAATCTGGCCTTCGACATATGGTACTAGGAAAATGATACGTATATTGGATTTAATTTTGTCATTCTTCGGTTTGTTGTTTTTGACTCCATTGCTTATTTTGCTGTTCGTAGTAACGTGGTTTGACATTGGTTCACCTATTTTTATTCAGGAACGTGTTGGACGATTTCAGAAGCGTTTTTTTTTGATTAAGCTGCGAACTATGCCTTTGGATACAAATTCAGTCGCTACTCATTTAGTAGATACGTCGAAAATCACCGACTTAGGAAAATTTCTTCGTCGAACCAAGCTTGATGAGTTGCCTCAACTTTGGAATGTATTCAGAGGCGATATGAGTTTAGTTGGCCCGCGGCCTTGTTTATTCAATCAGGAGGAGCTAATAATTGAGCGCGCTTCTAGGGGGGTGTTTTGTCATCGTCCAGGGATTACAGGACTTGCTCAAGTCCGGGGGGTTGATATGTCTACACCCGAACTTCTAGCTGAGTTAGATGCTGAGCTAGTTCGCAATCTGAATGTTTTTGGCTACCTCGGATATATTTTTTTAACCTTGTTCGGCAAAAGACGAGAAGATAATCCAAAGAGATAAACCGGCGCTGTCGGAATGTTATGAGCTGTGACCTGACTCATACAAGGATTTCTCGGTAATATACGCCGCCACCTTGGCCGATATTAAGCTCGATTTTAAGACTTTCCCTCGGATTTGTCCTCTTATTTCTGTGGACGAAACCATATCAGGTTCATGATTTACCCAGCAAACCTTTCCGCCTGCTTTGTTGATCGCTGTTGAGACTCGAGATCCTTCAGAGCTGGGTCTTGCACATACAGCTAGATCAACCTGTTTAATCAGCCATTGCCAGCGTGACCAGCTAAGAAAGTTCTGCAATTGATCCTCGCCTAATATCCAGATTAATTTTCTACCCGGATATTCCTGCTGAAAACTCAGCACGGTGTCTGCTGTGTAGCTTGAACCCCCATGTTTTGCAGCGATGACCTCTCGGTCGTCAGCCACCATTCTTAGGTCACCCAACTCCTGCAACGCGAGTTTTATCATCGTAAGCCTATCTTCGGCTGAGGCAATTGCAGGTTTGTGTGCCGGATCGCCGGTCACGATCCAGCGCACTTCATCAAGGTTTAGGTTGTCCGCAACTGCCTGTGCGATCGCAATGTGTGCCCGGTGAACGGGATCAAACCGACCTCCAAACAGGCCGAGAGGCCGGCTTGCTGTTGCGCCTGTGCCATGACTAGACCCAGTCACGGGGCTTGATTGCCTCGTATATTTTGGCCTCTGGAGAGCCGGGCTCAGGGCTCCAGTTATAGCGCCAGGTCACAGTCGGGGGCATTGACCTTAGGATACTCTCCGCACGACCACCACTTTGCAGACCAAAGTGCGTGCCACGGTCAACTACTAAATTGAATTCTACGTAGCGCCCACGGCGGTAGGATTGAAACTCTCTTTCCCGTTCGCCATAGGTCATGGTCTTGCGTTTCTCTACAATTGGTACATAAGCATTTAGAAGCGCATTACCTACGGCTTGCGTCATCGCAAAACTCTCATCGAAGCCAAGCTCTGAGAAATCATCAAAAAAAACACCACCAATTCCGCGGGCTTCCTCACGATGTTTTAGATAGAAGTATTCATCGCACCACTTTTTAAACCGTGGATAGTAGCTTTCTCCGA
>JACCDP010274694.1_pt1 | contig 42557 bp, 28 predicted proteins | sample 7445841 | NCBI WGS metagenome assembly JACCDP01 (sample SAMN15323441, study PRJNA562643) | freshwater metagenome | isolation source: river surface water | place: USA:Blue River Watershed | collected 2017-08-17
GTGCTAAAGTTTGAATTTCAGCATACTCTGTCGGGAAAGCAGTGGCAGGATCTACAGTAAAACCCATAACAGCAGGCTGACGAGGAGGTCCTAATGTAGGTTGACGAGGAGGGACTGAACCCGCTAATACAGCGCTAGCAGGAGCTTTAGGAGGAGGAGGAGGAGGACGACGACGAGCAGGAGGAAGAGGTGGAGCGGTGGTTAATGTAGCAGGAGTAGTTGTACTTGTAACAGCTACCCCTGGGCCACGAATCTTCAAACCACGGCGACCAAGTATACCAGGTTGAGGAGGTAAAGACATTTGTTCTACTTACAAAGTAGATTTTCCGCGCCCGGGATTTGAAATTTCCAGTCCAAATATCGGGGATATACAAGCTATATTTTTATTTAGTGACGACGAGTTGTGGAACGTCTGCGTTTACCGCCCATAGAGACATTGTTACGTCTTTTACGCATAGAGACATTGTTACGACGTTTACGCATAGAGACATTATTACGACGCTTGCGCATATTGTTACGACGAGTGTTGGCCATTGGATATATTCTTCCATGTGATTTTTTATTCGTTTGAAACCAAGAAAAGAAAATGGCCATATCTTGTGCTCTTTGTTGTGTTCCCGTAGTATAGGAGGCAAAATGTCCTTCTTTTTCTTCTACTGCTAACAGTTTTGGAGCTTGAGATCCTTTTGCTAATCGCGTAATCCACTTCACCGATTCATACGCATAGACTTCTTTGTCTTGAAGCGCTGTCCGGGATAGGACAAAAATAGAGGGAGCTCCTGTGGGAGGTAAAGTGTCAATCGGTGACAAAGAGAGTAAAGCCTGCGCATTGACTAACCTATGAGGATTCCCAAATTCATCATATTCTAACTGCGTCAAAGGAAGATCAGGATTGCTGGTGGTATTTAAGACATCCACATAAGGAACTTCTGTGTAAACACCTTGAAAGAGAGAACCGAATGGGTTTCGAGAAAGGGTTGTACCGACTGTATAACCACCTGCCGAACGTCCATAGAGAAGCGTTTGCTTCGCGGAAACTCTACATTTCTTCTGAGCCACACGAATACACGCTTCAAAGTCTTCAATAGACTTGATTTTTTGATCTCGACGTCCTGCTTCAGCCCACGCATCGTCATCATCACCACCACCTCGCACAAGAGCAAAACAGAGGCCCCATCCTCTGTCTAATAGTGGTTTCCAACGGTCTGTATTGAGTCGTGTAGGTACACCATAGGCACCATAGACAATACACAAAAGATGTTTGGGTTTACAAGAAGAGACAAGAACCAAAGGTACTGATGTTCCATCCTTGGATTTCGCAAACAGGTGGACAGCTTTGGCATAGGGACAAAGGGTTTCTTTCAAGAGATAACTGTGGATATCCTGTCTGTAAGAACCTGGTTCTTGAACTGTAATAGAAGCTTCTCCACCTTTCCACGAACCCAATGTATCAATATCGATATTGGCTACAACAGTTAAAATGTGTTTTCCATCTTTCCATAGCATACGTTTACCCTTAGAACGTGTACACAGCAAACCTGTAGAAGGGTCAAAGAATTCAGGAGTTTGATTCGAAGGAACTGTCACTTTACAGTTTACAGGTTCGTAGACAGAACTGTTTGGTTTTCTTCCAAAAAAACTTGGAGACCTGTCACATGTAAAACCAACAGGTACAAAGGCTTCAAATCCTGTTAATTCTTTACAGGTTCCTGACTTTGTTCTATACCAACATCGTTGGGCACCCGCATTATTGGCTACTATAAAAAGACAGCCATTGACACCTTTGACCAACTGTAAATTCCAGCCTGGATCTTTGATATCCAATTCCACCTTTTTATCCAGACCTGTCTGTTTATTCACGGAGACTAGACGGCGTAACCAGAGATAATTCTCAAGCTCAATCGCATAACATCGAGAACCCAAAACAGCAACAAAAGGACCAACACCTTTTGTATAAGACCACTTTTCCTTTCCATTTTCATACAAACAGAGTGTATATTGCTCGGCTCCATCGGATCTATCCTCTACTGCCCAAACATTGGATCCATCAACGTCAATATCGGCTGCTGAATGTTTTTCTTCCTTGTTTTTGACTTGCCACACCAAACTTTGAAACCCGTGCATTTCATAGACTATATCATCCAATCTAGGAGGAGTTGTATAGGAAGGTTGAGACATTAATTCAGATTGAAATTGAGTAGCAAGAGAACTAACAGGTTTCAAATATTTATTATAGTCTTCTTTATAGGTTTTCATTAAATCATTCCATTGTTTTCCACTCATCGCTTCCATCCACCCGTATTCATTTTGAAACGCAAAGGGTCCTATATTTTTGATCTTCTTCATAGCGCTTAAACGCTCTATCTAATGGTATTCTAGAAATGGAGGTAGCTATACTTTACAATAAGGCGAATCATTTTGGTCTCAAACAAGATGTGGAGATGATTCGTGAAGGAATTAAGAGAGCAGGTGCTTCAGGAACCCTTCATATTCGTGAATCCGACCCTCTTGAACCTCCTATCAATGTTCATATTGCGTTCCATTTAGAAGTTCCTGTCTATGGTTGGATGCCTTGGGCATCCGTAAATATTCTTTTATGTAACAATGAATGGTTTGAAGAAGAGAGTTGGAAACCTTATATCCAGCGTTTTGATGGAGTCTTCTTTCGTTCCCAAGAAGATCAAGTTCGTTTTCTAGAAACTGTAAAAACGCCTGTCAAAACATGGGTTGTTCCTTGGGCCTGTCAAGAGATCAAAGGAAAGAATCCGCAAAGTGTCGATGCGGAAGATGGATTTGTCTGGTTCTTAGGAGGCAGTAAAAACAAACGTGAAGCAGCTCAAGTCGTTCTTCCCCAATGGAAAGAGACCTATCCTTCTCTCAAAGTCTATACCACATCTACCTTGGATCTTTCAGGGTCTCTCGTAAAAAATGTCTCCTTGGAAGTACGTGATTTAGGCGTAGAAGAACGTCAACGTCTTGCTGCTTTTTATCCTGGTCATTTGAGTTTTAGTCAAGCCGAGAGTTTTGGCTATGCGACTGCCGAAGCGGAAGCCCACGGAGCGTTCATTTTAGCCAATGATTTGGATGTCTATGTACAAGACTATAAAGGCCATCCTCATACGAGTCTTATTTCAGCACAAAAGGAGCGCAGAGGCTTGGCAAGTTTCGCAAAGCTAGATACAATAGATTGGTCCTCGGTCGAAACTGTCCTTAAAAGCTTTCAATCCAAAACACTTGAAGAGTTGTCTACACAACGCAAAGAGCAGAAAGAAGCCTCCAAACAACGTCGTGAAAGCTTCTTCTCTTCCTTTGTAACAATGTGGTCAGACATCAAAGAAATAAATAATGAGAAGAAGAAGACAAAGCCCAAGCATCTTCCTCCTGTCTTATCCGTGGAAGACTGTCCACCAATCTCCATTGTGACTCTCTTGTACAATCGTCGTAAATTCTTTGACTTAGCCTGTCACAATATTATGTTATCCGATTATCCCAAAGATAAGATTGAATGGGTGATTGTGGAAGACAGTGATGATCCTGATGAATCAGCCAGTGATCGTGTCATTCAAGTGGGATTAAAATCGGCTCCTCTTCAAGTTGTTTATGTGCCTCTCGATAAAAGAACACCCATTTCAGAAAAGAGAAATCTTGGATGTAAGCGTGCCAAAAATGATATCATTGTCTTTATGGATGATGATGACCATTATCCTGAAACCTCTATTCGTCGTCGTGTTGCTTGGCTCACCAAACATCCTTGGGCTCCGAAAGCAGTAGGGTGTACCACCATTGCGTGTTACGATTTATTAAAAGGTGTTTCAGCGGTCAATACACCTCCTTGGAACTTACCTCTTGGTCAGCGTATTTCGGAAGCGACTCTTTGTTTCTACAAACAATGGTGGGTAGACAGACACTTCTCTTTTAAACAAAATACCTCGGAAGGTGAAGACTTTGTGAAAGGACGTGAATCTGAATTCTTAGAACTTCCTCCACAACAGATGATTGTAGCCTTCAGTCACAAAAAGAATATATCAGGGCGTCGCATTCCAGCGGATGACGCGAAGCCTGGATGTTTCTGGGGCTTTCCAAAAGAGTTTTTGATCTATGTTCATAAATTGGCAGGTGTAGAAGTTGAAGAGGCGAAATAATAAATGATTTCACCAAGGAGGACAAGAGTCGTTAATGAGACCCTCTACGTTTCAAACGTCTGGTTTTACCACCTTTGGTTACAGCATTGACTTTGGCTGAAACATTGTTTACAGTTTTCTTGGCTTCGTCAACCGCTTTTGTAGCTTTATCCAATGCGCTACCGGGTATGACTTCCACTTCAGGTGTAGCTTTATCCACAATCGCTTTGGTTAACGAACTGGTATCTACGCCTTTACATTGTTCCTTTACCATTTCGGGAACAGTTGGAATATTTAACAGTTCAATGACTAAACGAAGAGGAGGAACTAATAAAATAGGCTGGAGAATCTGTTGAATTTCAGGGGAACAGTAGACTTCAGGAACACGCGCAATAATCTGTAAATTTTGGATATCATCCATACTGGGAATAATAGTCAAAGGGATCTTGGGAAAGGTCACTTTGACTCCTGATGCCGCTGCCGTTTTTTGTACTTGAGCTTCCACTTCTGCTGATTTTTGATTGAATTTCTCGACAATCTCCTTGATTTTTTCAAAGGACTGGTTCACAGCCAGGCGTATCGCATCAGGACTAAAAATACTAAAGGCCCAAAGTAAAAATCCAATAAACATGGATTTCGATGAGCGATAGATATCATCACGAAGTTGACGTTGAATATCAGGAGCAATAAAGAGCCAAGCATTGCGCACAAATTTACCTGCAATGCCGAGTATAACACCGCCTGGAGATAAAATTCCCAAAGAGGACAACAAGGCTGTTTGCCAATCTCCTCTCAAAAGATCGATAATCACAAGAAGAATGGAAAGAAGAACACGCAGAATAGAAACGTCAAAATAAGGATTTCCTAAAGCAAGACGGATCATATCCAAAATGGTGACAAGAAAAGGAAAAATGGTTTTCCCCAAAATATAGTAAGGAACTGTAATGGGTGGAGCCATTGGAATAATCGCTACACCTTTGTAATCCTGTGCTTCTACAGCTTTCACTACTCCTAAACTGTCAGCAATACTTCTCCATTGTTCATCATATTCATCAACACGATTTGTCACATATTGATATAGTTTATCAATACTCACATCCTCGGGATTAATCGCAAGAGGAGCTTGTACTAAAGAGGATGTAGGGCCTTGAGAGACATTCGACATAGAAGCTCCTCCCACCATTGCTCCTTCTTCAAAAACTTCTTCAAACATAGGACCATAGACATTAAAAGCTTCTTCTAACAATTGTTGCTGTTGACGAGTAAAAAGTTTCTTTCCTTTTGAATCGACTAAACCAGAGGACCAACCCTTTTTTCCATCAGCCTTTCTCCAAGCATATAATACAGAACTCATTCCTTCAAGTGCTTTATAGATACGATCGGGGATATGCTTCTCGTCTTTTTTTAAAAGTGTATAGGCTTCTTGTAGTCTATCTTCAATCTCCTGCTTTGTAGCCATTCTACTCTTCTAGTCATTTTCTTCTCTTACATAAGCACCGCAGCAGTCATTTATGAGGAGCACATTTCACAGACTTCTTCACCGCGTGCTTTGGCATCACGGAGTTCTTGTACAGAAGCTTCGTATTCAGCAGCCAGTTTATCCATTAACGCGCGACGTTCTCGACGTTTCTTTTCATCAGCATCTTCTTCTGAATCCGAATCCGATTCATAGACAGAATTGGTTTCTGAATGTGATTCTTGTGCTTCTACATGTGTTCCTTGAATAGAAGCTAAGAGACGAGGATCCACGGTGAATTTCTGTGCTGTAACCGGAGCTTTGGTACGGAGATAGTAACAACCAGTTTTGAGACCGAGTTTCCAAGCGTGGAAGTGCATTGACGTTAATTTCGCATAGGTAGGATCGGCTACGAAGAGATTGAGACTTTGGCTTTGACAGATAAAGGCTCCTCTCGCAGCTGCCATATCAATAAGAATACGTTGTTTGAGTTCCCAAGAGGTTTTATATCGGGCTTGAATATCCTCAGGAATTCCTGGAATTCCTTGAACCGAACCATTGCGAGCTACAATCTGTTGTTTCATATCTTCAGACCAAATCTTGAGCTCCATCAATTCTTTTAAGAGATACTTGTTGATGACAATGAATTCACCCGCAAGAGTTCGACGTGTATAGAGATTGGTGGTGAAAGGTTCAAAACATTCATTGTAACCAAGAATTTGGGATGTAGACGCAGTAGGCATAGGAGCAAGTAAGAGTGAGTTACGCATTCCTGTTTTGACTTTATCACGGAGGTTTACCCAATCGAGATATCCATTTTCTTCTTTCCAATCATCATTTCCATCTTTTTGGGTAAGCGGTGTAATGTGCCAAAGGTCTGGTTGGAGAATTCCAAAGGAAGTGGGGGATTTCTCAAACGCAGGATAGGAACCTTCTTTTTGAGCGAGAGCACAGGATTCTTCTACCGCAGCAAAGTACATATGTTCAAAGATGAGTTGATTAAGGGTCGCAGCCTCTTCAGTTTCCCAACTGAGTTTGAGCATAGCAAAGACGTCAGCAAGACCTTGGCAACCAAGCCCCACAGGACGATGGCGTTTATTGCTACGTTCTGTTTCCACTGTCGGATAGAAGTTGATATCAATGACTCGGTTCAAGTTGCGAATAGCCACTTTTGTCACACGGCGGAGTTCATCATAATCGAAGGCACCATCTTTGACAAAGGCTGGAAGAGCAATGGAAGCCAAATTACAGACAGCTGTTTCGTCTTTGTCCGAATATTCAATAATTTCTGTACAAAGATTACTACTTTTAATGGTGCCTACATGTTGTTGATTGGATTTACGATTAGCAGCATCTTTGTATAAGAGATAAGGAGTACCGGTTTCCATTTGAGAATCTTGGATTTGTTCCCAAATTTTACGTGCTTTCACGGTCTTACGTCCACGACCTTCCTTTTCATAACGTTCATAGAGTTCATTGAATGCGTCGCCCCAAACATCCGCGAGTCCAGGACATTCATTGGGACACATTAAGGTCCAGTCAGCATCGGCTTCTACACGCTTCATAAAGAGATCAGGAATCCAAAGAGCATAGAAGAGATCACGAGCCCTCTCTTCTTCCGCTCCTGTATTGAGTTTCATCTTCAAGAAATCTTCTACATCCGCGTGCCAAGGTTCAAGATACATGGCGAAGGAACCGTTTCGTTTACCACCACCTTGGTCTACGTACCGTGCTGTGTTATTGAAGACACGGAGCATAGGAACAAGACCATTTGAGGTTCCATTGGTACCTTTGATAAGAGAGCCACGAGCACGAATATTGTGGATATGAAGACCAATACCTCCCGCATATTTAGAGATTTGCGCACAATCACCAAGAGTCTTATAAATTCCTGAAATACTATCATCAGACATAGCTAAGAGGAAACACGAGGAGAGTTGTTGGCGAGGACCACCCGCATTGAAGAGAGTAGGTGTAGCGTGAGTAAGGTATTTTTGAGAGAGTAAATCATAGGTTTCAAATACACGTTGGAGATCATTTGTACTTGACCAGAGAGCAATGGCTACACGCATCCACATATGTTGAGGACGCTCCACTACTTCCATCTTAGTTGTACGAAGTAAGTAGGATTTTTCAAGAGTTTTGAATCCAAAATAATCGAGTAAGTAATCACGATCATATTGGATATATTTATCGAGTTCAGGTCCGTGAAGACGGACAAATTTAATGAAGTCTTGGTTTAAGAGACTGGACTCTTCACCTGTGGCAGGCATAATTTGATGAGCCAAGATATTCACGACTTCACTAAAGCTACTGGATGTGTTTTTGTGATGATTGCTAATAGAAATACGCGCGGCAAGAGTACCGTAGTCGGGATGGAGTGTACTGAGACCGGCAGCTAATTGAGCAGTTAATTCATCGAGTTCTGATGTTTTTACACCATCATAAATTTGAGTCAAGACCTGTTGAGAAAGAGCATCGGGATTGACAGACAATCCTTTGGCTGCTTTGCGGACACGAGAGAGGACTTTATCAAAGGAAACAGTTTCCTTGGAACCATTGCGCTTGATAACTTGCATACTATAGGGCATTTTGACTTTCCTTGTCAAAAAGAAAGCGAAGGGCAAAATCAATTTTTAGTCTTCCTTCTTTGTTTCTTGGTCTTCTTATGACGCTTACCACCTGAGAGATTAGGATTTTCTGCTTCATAATTGGAAACTACAGTCTTCAATTGATTATAATTAGCCTGTTCTTGGTCTGTTAATGTGACACCTTCGTTTTGTTTCTTCTCATATTTTCGGAGAGCAGTAAGAGCCTTTGTAAAAGTCGACTTCAAGGTTCGTTTCGGGAATGTTTGGTTAAATCGTTGTTTTAACTGTGTATCATTAGGTCTAATCATTTTTCGTTTAAAAAACATTAAATCAGATTCCACCATTTGAAGGACTTTCGCATAAGAAGATTCGAACCCACCAACAATAGGAGCCACATACTGATAATATTCTTGATCGGTAGTGAGTCCTGATGTTTGCATCACATTCTTGAAACATTCAATGATAGCCTTTGGATCAGCATCATAATTGTAGGGTTTAAGATGAAAATAGCGATCGCCTAAAAATTGGGAAATGTTGTAATGGGGAGGTGTAGAATCATCAAAAAAATAGACTTTGTCTACTGAAATTTGCTCACCTGTTGGATTACAATTTGATGTATTGAATGCTTTTAATAAAGTTTGAATAGATTTGCTCGCTGTACCAGGTCTGCCAAAGGTAATTTCATTCGCTCTTAAAGGATGAAACCAATGAATATAGTCACAAAAAAGACCGGGAGCATTCGCAAGTTTCTCAAGCATTTTCGCAGCAAGATGTAACAGAGCAGGATTACCATTGTTTGAATATATGATGACAGCTTTGACAGCACCAACCTGTTTCAATTCATACAAGCGACGAATGAAAGGAATCATGGAAGGGCGAATAAGTCCAAGAGCTGGTTGGGCTTCTTCTTTTTTCACTAAACAGTTAACAAAGAGATCAAAGGCTTTATCGAGTCTTGATTTTAAACCATCGGAAAGAGGAATCACTTCAGGAACTCGATTGGATCCATAAATACCACTATATATGGATTCAAAAACACCGGATTTGGGTTGTAAGAAAAAAGCAGCATAGGAGGGTACTGAAAAGCGCCCGAGTGTTTCATCTAAATCAAAACCAACATAGGCCATTTCTAATGGGTTCGTTGATTTTTAGTGCTTTCTTGTCTTATTGTATTTCTTGGCTTTGCGTGTTTTTACAATCTTCTTCTGTTTACGTGTCTTCTTGTATCCGCCTCGGACTACTTTCTTAGGTAAAGGACAAACTTGTGAAGGTGCTCCTACTTCATCTGGCTCTGAAATTGTGTAATAAGCGTATTTTGTATTACCTCCACCTGCTTGATTATTTTCAAATCCTTCATTATCAGAACCATACAAAAATTTCATAGAATTACTGTAGTTATTATCATTTTTAGCATTGTATTCACTACCAAAGTTTTTCAAAAATACGTTCGATTTAGATTCCCATATCGCCGCATAGTCTTCCCAATTTTTCTTAAAAGATTTCTTTGCTCTTTCCATACGTATCTTTAATTCTTCATCTGTCCATTCAATAGGCTTACTAACATACTTTGAACGATTTACTACAGGTTTTGTTTTCATACCTTCAAGTAATGCTGGAACAGGCTTTGGATTTCCATCATTATTTACCCAGTATACAGCATTATCCCACTGTTTTTTTCTAACCTCAATGATTCTTCTCTTTGCCTCTTCATATTTAGCTAAATCAGCTCGAATCTGAGCAGGAGGAATAGGTGCTGGTTCAAGACGATCACTGTGTTCCCACAAAAATTTTGACTCTTCATAATCTCTCATTTCCCTTTTTAACTCTTCTTCCCAATCTTTATCAACCAATTCTACTGCTTGATTATAGGCTTGTCCCTTTGCGTTATTTTGAACTTTTTGTTCAAACTCTTTGAATGCTTCAATATCCGCATCCGTTTCAAATGGATTGAAAAAGAAAGATTTTATTTCATTGGGATGAAAATTTCCACGGCACATACCATAAGGATCAAAACATTTTGTTGCTCCAAGAGGATCATATGTATAGTTGTTAATATATCCTATGATACCCCATTTACAGTATAACACTTCATCAGGGTGATCATAATATTCAACCGCATCTTCAGGTTTATCTTTCGGTTGGACGTGATGACATCTATACAAAGGCCTTTTATCCTCAGAATGTGATTCCATGTGAAATATACACTCAAGTTCTCCATCATTTGGAATTTCTGTTGGAGGTTTTATGAGGGTAGCAATCCGCTTTACAGATTCTATAGGTTCTGGTTCCTTTTCTTTTACTTCTTCCTCCATTTTTGGAATACATGATTCAGGAATATTAAATTTTCTATTTCTCAGTATTTCATGAACCTCGTCAAGTAATGGAATTATAAGATTATCGTTATATCTATTATTTTTAATATATTGTTTAAGATTGTCTATTCTATCCCATCGTTTCGAACCTGTCTCTAAAGGATCAATTGCATTGGCAAAGATATTTGTATCCTTTTTAACTTCAGTTCCAAACGTTTTCAATCCTTCCATCATTACTTCTTTTTCTGGTTCAGGGTAACCAATCAGTTTCCCGTATAATTTTTCAAGGCTTTTTAATAATGCTTTAATGGCATCATTTTTATAATTTTCTACAAGATAATATTGATGTTTAACGATATCGTCGCGCGATGCTATTAAAGTTTCATAAAATTCATTTAATTCTTCTTCACTTTCTATATCTGCTAAACCAGTAGCGATTTCATTAAAGAAATGAAGTCCTTCTATAATATATTGCTCAGATTTTATTTTTTCATACTCTTTCACAACATTTTTACAAAAGTCTTTACTTTCAAAAAAACTTTTAAATTCTACAGCACATCCTATTAACTCTTCTCTTTGTAAACAACGTGCTATATTATCTGAAATTTTTCCAATATATTCATTATTTAATTTACACATAATTTCAACTAGTTTCTTAAATCGAAATATTTTTTCAACGTAATCACCACCTAGGTTAGAATAACAACCTTCGCTGTCAAAAGCATTACCTACTATTTGTTCATTAGTATGTTTAGCAGGAATTGGAGGACCAATTACGTGATGCGCGTGACCATTTCTTACAGGGTTTACACAAGGTCTGTTACAAGTAGAACACCAGACAAAACTAGGACCAGTTACTGTTTGTGTAACAAAAGCGTTATATAATTTTTGGTGAATAAAATTAGGTTTACCAGACTTCTGTGATGCTGCGTAAGCAACACAATCGTGGTCTGTATAAAGACAACCTGATCCTTTATATGCGACTGTGAAACAAAGAGGACATAATGTACCATTTTTAATAGTTCCACCTGGAGATTTTATCCATAACTCAAGGAACATTTCAAACGCCTCTTTTGGAAATCCTTCAAAGCGAGGAGAATCAACGTCTATATAAGGAGCCAAAAAGAGTCGAATTTCCATTGTCTTTGCGACATCATACGCATTTACATCCTGGCCAAGCATCTTTACAGTAGCATTTGGATCGATAGGATCCTCTTTATTCTCTACCAAATCACGAACAAGCTCAATATCACCAGCCATAGAGGCATCAATAAGTAACCCCGTAGCTTTTGCTCCTTTCTCTTTCAACATCTTTATAATTTTACTATTTTTCATTTTGAATGCCAAATTGAGAGGTAAACTACCAACTGAATCGCTTATATTCGGATCCGCTTTATTCTCAAGCAAGAGTTCAACTATAAGTTCATTATTTGTATTAATCGCTTCAATAAGTGGTGTAACCGCTATTTGTCCCCGCCCTTCAGGTTTAGATAAAAGATTCGGATTCGCACCTTTTTCAAGTAAAGCATTAACTAAATAACCTTCACCTAATTGAATAGCTTTCATAAGAGGAGTAATTTCAATACGCCCCCCCAAGTCTCTCCCATCAGGGTCTGCTCCTAAGGTGAGAAGAGTTCTCACTACTTCTTCTTGTTGACTAGGAGACTTCATAGGTGTAGAGTTTATTGCTGCAATTAAAATAGTTGGTTTTTTTAATAATACATCTTTCAAAAGAGTTTTGTCATACATACCTATGAATTTTTTGAATACTTCAAGCATTCCATGTTTGACTACGTAACTCATAGCTGGCATATCTGCCATAAAACCAGATCCATTTACTGTAGGCTCAGGAGATAAACGCACACCAGGATTACTAATGACTCCATTATTATACATTGCTTGTAACATCAATTCATCTCCTTCTCCTCCTCCTTTTGTAATAGCTTTTCTGAATAAACTAAGAATATCATTATTATTAGTGATATATTTCTTTTTAATTAAATACCGAAGAATTTCATCATATTTTTCAGATTCTGCTCTATTTATTCCAAATCGCTTATCTGAATAGCTTGATCTTGATACAAGTATATCAAAAGGCTCTTCTCCATTCTTATTGGGTATATCGATTTGTTTAGCAAAATCATCTCGGTCTAACACTTTTTGCATAATTTCAAAATCACCTTTTGAGATAGCCAAAAAGATAGCTGTTCTCCTACTCCCATCTTGAAGTGGTCTATTATCTTTTACAGGAGATAAATATTTACTTTTAAGTAAGAGGTCTATGACAGCAAGCTGATAAGCTCGAAATGCTATATTGGCTTTATTTGTAGAATTTTTTGTCATAAAGCTCCCACTAATCACAGTATGAAGAAGTGGATCTAGGTAACCATCTATATAGTTTACATTGGCTCCATTTTCTATTAATAATTTCACAAGATCGATATTTTGAGCATCCACTATGGCGTGATAAAGTGGTGAATTGTATGCTCTTATGACTATATTTGAATCAGAGCGCGCTTTTTTACTATCATCAAATTTATTAATATCTACTAATTTATTACTAAGTAACCATTCGACTGTTCTATACTGTTTTGCTTGAATAGCAAGAATAAGTGGAGGAATTGTACCAGAGCCTCCATTCATATTGACTTTACCTTTGAGTATCTCCAAAATGGGAATGGCTATGTCTGAATTTCCTGCTACTACAGTACTTATCAAGTTTCTAGGAGAATCAGCATAGGATTTATAATTAGGATCTACTTCCTTATTAATCAGAAACTTAATAATATCAAAGAGATTTTGTTGTTGTTCAGCTGTAATATCTCTTCTAAATATACGCTCTACAGCTTCAATAAGAATGGATGAATTTCTCAACTCTTTTTTTCCATTATCTGATAATTTAGACCAAGCATCCTCGACCGCATCAGCAGGTAAATAATTTTTTACAGCTTCCATAAAAATACCATAGGGAGTTCGTTCATTTGCTTGTTCATTGTTACTGTTTTGCGCTGGTTGCCAGTTATTATTATAATTGTATTCATACTGTGTGTCATCTTCATTCTTAGGAACTTGGTTATTTCCTTCCTCGGACATCTCTATTCCTTTTTTACAAAAAAAGTTGTAGAGCAAACTCATCGCTTATTTGTTTTCAAGGGCTTTCAAGATCTTTCCTTGTGTAATGATACGAGAGGATATACTCATTGTTTCGAGTTCTTGGAGTAAGAGTTTATAAGCATAAGGAATTTCAATGGCTGAGAAGTTTGTCGTATTCCCACATCCTTTACATTGCCAAATACCTTCTTTTGGATTGGCAATAGCTAATAGACCACAATCGCGACAACTCCAGCATCGGAACAAGTCGGAACATTCCATAAAACGCTCTTTGGTGAACTCGGTAATTCCGTGCGCAATCACACAGTCTCGTTCCATTTCACCAAAACGGAGACCACCTTCACGGGCACGCCCTTCAGCAGGTTGACGAGTTAACATGACCAAGGGGCCCGAGGACCGGGAGTGTAACTTATCTGCTGAGCAGTGGCGTAGACGCTGATAATAACAGGGACCCATATAGATACTAGTTTCCATCTGACGACCGGTGTAGCCATTATATAAGACTTCATTACCGTGAGGCTCTAAGCCTAGATGATCGCGAAGGATCCGTTCAAGATTTTCAATTGTGACATCGTTGAAGGGTGTACCATCACCAAGACAGCCCATTTCCGCACAGATTTTGCCAAGTAAGGTTTCCATCAACTGAGCAATTGTCATACGGGATGGAATACAGTGAGGATTGATGATAATATCGGGAATAAGACCAGTAGCCGTTTGAGGCATATCTTCCGCATTGAGAATCATTCCCACTGTACCTTTTTGACCGTGTCGAGAGGAGAATTTGTCTCCAATTTCAGGAATACGATCTTGACGCACACGCACTTTGGCCAAACTGTAGCCTTCACCATTACGATTTCGGAAAATGCGATCCACGTAGCCTACTTCATTATTACGCATCGTGCGTGAAACGTCACGGAAACGTTTGGTGCCTGCGGGAATGACCATCCCTGTGGGAACACGAAGAGGAACCACTTTTCCAATCAGGATATCATCATTTCCCACATAGACATTTTCAGGAACAAATCCATCGGCTCCTAGTTTACTGTAGTTCGCAATCTTCATCTGTTTGGTTAAGTTGGGATCAGGGCGATCAAAACGCTCTTCTTCACCAGAACTCTGATTCTTACGTTCTTCATCTTTATAGGTTCGGTAGAAGATCGAACGGAAGAGACCTCTTTCCAGAGAAGCACGATTAATCATAATCGAGTCTTCCTGATTGTAGCCTGTATAGGTCATAATGGCTACAATGATATTTTGACCTGAAGGCATTGCTTGGGCTCCATAGAATTTACTCATAAATGGTGAGACGAAAGGCACTTGAGGATAACAGAGTAAATGGGCGAGCGCATCAAAACGTTCCTGGAAGTTGAGTGCGTACATTCCCATGGCTTGTTTGCCCATCGCCGCTTGGTATGAGTTACGGGGTGACTGATTGTGATCAGGAAAAGGAATGTTACTTGCGAGTGTTCCAAGAATAGTGGAAGGATGGATTTCTGCGTGGGTATAGGCGAGATCTTCCAAAACCTTCTCAGGAGCCATTGAAATGTAAATTCCTTCTGTTTCACCTGGATCCACATACTCAATCAAATAGTTTCCTTTGGGAGATTCCCAGAGAAGTAATTCTTCCCAAAGATTCAGTGACATAATGTCATCCAGTAAGGTTCCTGAAGTATCATTTAAGAGTTCTCGAAGAGTTTCGGCATTGTAGAGAGGACGTAACATACGACCTGCTTCCGTGGTAAGCCAGAGTTCACGAAGAGCGGGTTTCCAGATAATGCCTGTGTGAATATGGAGTAAACCACATTGTTTGGCTTTCTTCAAAGAAGCAATCGTGTTTAGAGTCTTATCCGTATCAATCATACCAATCCAAGCACCGTTTAAGAAGATACGTGTATTGGTATGTTTGTGATGAGCATCGACGGATTTGAGAGGTCGGAGAACATTGAGAGAACGAATGTAGTCACGAACCACACCAGGATTGCTATAAATAGAGACAATCGCTGTACTACTCATATTCTTGACTACACCTACACTGTGACCTTCTGGCGTTTCACTAGGACAGATATATCCCCATTGTGTATTATGAAGTTTACGAGGAGGAATGAGTTTACCTGTTTTTTCAATAGGTGTACTGATACGACGCAAGTGAGAAATTCCTGAGATGTAGTTGAGACGGTTGAGCACTTGACTGACACCGATTTTGGTAGGACCACCCGCTTTGGCAGAACCAAAGTTGCCTGTGGCTAAACTGGTTTTGAGACCCACTTCCACAATGGTAGACTTGATGATTTTGGAGATATTGCTGATATTCACAATCTCTTCCCAATTATTCGAAGCCCGCCAAGAGCCACCATGGATTTCTTTAGCGAGAGAAGCACGAATATCTTTCAACATCTTTGTCGCAAAGTAGGTTCGGAATAAGTTCGCAAGCAAGAATCCAGGCATATCTACACGCTTATTGGGATACGCATCACGATCATCATTCGGAATACGCGCTGAATTTACCCATAAGACTTTTCGTGTCATATGCGCTAAGAAGCAAGCTTTCTCATAGGCAAAGTCTTCCGTGAGACCAATGTGAGGAAAGAGTTCTAGATTCAAGATATCTTGGATTTTGAGAGGTTTGTGGGATTTAGAAGACCAGGAGTGAATATGTTGGGCTAACCAAGTTTGTGCTTCTTCTTGTGTCTTAATCATTGAAGATTCCATAATACTTTCATCGATAATGGTTTGATAGACAGGATCACCATCAGGTCCAAGAATCAAATCCACAATGGCTTTATCGGATTCAACACCAAGAGCTTTAAACAGAATCCATAGAGGAATATCCGTTTTGATACGAGGCATTGTCGCTTTTAAGAGCCAGATTTGTTGATTCTTAGGATGATACATAATCTTCACCGCATTGTTTTTGGGCACTTGATCATTATCAGGTCCTATAGATTTGACTTCAATGACTTCCACTTCTTTCGTAGGATTACGATTGTTACGAAAGACAAAAGGACGGTTCTCACTCATTCGCTCTTGTGAGATAATCACACGTTCACCACCTTGAATGATAAAGTAGCCACCAAGATCCTCCGCACATTCACCTAAGGTACTGGGATGGAGATGGCGTTGATCGTGGAGTAAACAGTATTTACTACCCACCATCACAGGAATTTTCCCTAAGTGAACATTGGGAAAGAGACGGACACGTGAGACTCTTACACCTCCTTTAGTGTGATCAATAAAGGTTGTGGTGACACGGACATCCACGAAGAGAGGAGAAGCATAAGTCAAGTTACGAAGACGCGCATCATTGGGCATCATTGGTAAGACAGCACCATTGTTTTCAAAGATGGTGGGTTTTCGAATGGATGTGTTCTCAAACTCTAATTGAACTTCATATTCGTGATTGAGAACTTGAGCAAGTCGGTCTTGCTGAACCTCTTGATTTTGACCAATCAGAGCATTCGCAGCACTAGTTGAGAGACCAGTCGCAGAAGCGAGCGCTGAACGTGGTCCTGAAAGAGCAATCTCTGGCGATCCTCTAACAATAAGAGGATTTACCATTGTCACCACTTCAGGAATGTAAGAATCCATAAAGTTATTGAAGGATTCAATTTGGTGGCTGATGATTTGTCGATTATTGGCTTGTTTGAAATAAATATCAAGCACGTGACGATACGAAGGTAACATCTTTACCTGGCCAAGTTCCGCTTGGTCCAAATCAATTTTTGAAGATTCCATGGCTGGCCTACTAATTTCTCTAAAATTTGTTTAGACTGGTAAATTAGATTGAATGTCTGATCCAAATATTAAACAGTTGACAGTAACTGGAAATGCGGCAGAGAGTTATTTGAACAAAGGAAGTCGCAAGAGAAGAAGGTCTTCGGCAAACAAAACTGTGAAACAGGAAGGTGGTACAACTGTGACAAAACAGGATCAGAAGGGAGGTACGATGGTCACCGCCGGCCAACGAGGAGGTACGAGTCCAGGAACGATTGTTCAAATTCAAGCCAATAAAGCTCCTGATGCGCCTGCTTTAGGACCTGATGCTGTCAGTCAAGCCAAAGCTTCGAACGCCACAGCTTTAGCCAAGACAACTACAAACTCTGCTCCTGCGACAGTGGCAACAACTGTTGGTGCTGGTCCAACAGCGCAAACAAAAGATGCGGTAGGGGGTGGAAAAGACAGAAAACCAGTCAAGGTTATCTTAGGAGAAAAGAAAAAAGGTTCCAAAGTCATTCTAAGTCCTACCAAAATTAAGAAACTTCCTGGGCCTTCTCAACAAGCAGACAAATCGAAAACACGCAAAGTAGCCAAAAAAATTCGTGTCTCTCTTCACGGTCTTAATAAACGTGTGACACGAGCCAATAACATTCGCAAAGAGGCTACTAAGCAACCTATTGCCGAGGTGAAAAAGACCTTAGTCGCTGCCAAACTTATTAAGCCTGATTCAAAGGCTCCTGAAGATATTTTACGAAAGATGTATGCTGATTATATGATGTTAAAGAACAGAGCTTTATAAATAACCTTAAGAACTAACAGCATAATTCTATAGTCCGATGTATGATGAATACATTAAACAATGGAAACAGTTTCAAAAACAGTTTGGTGATCAAACCTGTCTTTTTTTAATGGTGGGGCGGTTTTACGAACTGTATGATATCGTAGACCCTGTCACAGGGGAAGGTCAAACCAATGTGAAACAGGCCGTCGAAGCCTTGGGAATTACACTGTCTGTCAGAAAAGGGGATGGTCCTAGAAAAGAAGACTGTTATTTTGCTGGATTTCCTGAACCCAGTCTTCAAAAATTTGCAGCTATGTTGACCAGAGATGGTTGGACCGTTGTTGTCTGTGATCAACAAAAAAATGAGAAAGGTTCTGTAACAGGCCGACCTGTCAGTCGTATCTTTTCTCCTGGAACGCATATTGAAACCGCTGGAGCCGATGCTCCTTATCTGGCGGGTCTCTGGCTCCAAGAGAATGGGATTCAACCTCCACTCTTTTCAGCGGTAGTAATGGATATGACAACAGGACATCTTGTGAGTTATGAAGGAGTAGCTTCAGGAAACTCTGAAATCTGGTCTGCTGACAGTTTAGTCCACTTCTTTCAAATTCATCAGCCACGAGAATTAGTGGTCTGGTGGAGAGGAGCACCTTTCGCAAAACCATCCGAAACCATTCTTAGACGTCGCTGTGGTCTACTCAATGGTTCTATTCACGTAGAATTAGCTAATGAAGATCAACAGGGAACCTTTGAAAACAGTTTTGTACGCAAAAGTTTTCTAGAACGCATTTTTAATGATAAACTCTGTTTGTTGCCTATTTATCAACAGCTCCAACTTCAGGAAAAATCCATTACAGAAAGAGCATTAGTCTCTTTACTGAATTTTGCCGAACAACATTTTCCATCGGCTATCCAAAATCTCCACGAACATATTGTCTGGCATCCAGAGACTTCTTTGTATATGGGCAATAATACATTGTATCAATTAAATTATATTACACAGGGTCAAGAACAGTCCGTGTTACAGTTATTTGGGAAGAGTTATACCAGTCTAGGGAAACGAGCTCTCCGTGAACGTCTTCTCTTTCCTTCCTCTAATGCGAAAACTATTCAGGATAGACTTCATCAAGTAGATTATGCTTATTTAGCCGACAAGCCTGTTTGGAAACAGGTAGAAGCCTCTTTGCGTTTTATCCACGATATTACGCGTCTCCATCGAAGAATTGTGATGTATAGTGTAACCGCGTCGGACATTCTCGCGTTAGATCAAAGCTATGGGTCGGTTCAAACCCTTATGGAACTCTTAGAAGGAACACCCTTAGAGCCTTCTGAAGAGCTACAGGCAGGCTTTACAGTGTACAGAGCCCATTTCTTATCGTGTTTTGATATTGAAAAAGCCAAAGAATCACTCCAGAGAGAAGATATCTCCTTTTTACCAAATGATAAAGCGCCCAAAACCAAAGTGTGTGAAGATAATTTAGCCCGTATTCAGAAAGAAGCCAAAGATGCGATGGAGAAACTTCGTGTTTGGGTGGGATTGCCTGAAGACTCTTTACGCTTAGAAGTCTCGGATACCTCGGCCTATTCGTTCAGTGCTACCAAAACAACACTTTCCTTTGTAAAAAAGAAGTGCGATGATACCTTGACCAAAGATCATCCTTTTCCAGGAATTACTGTTCATACAAAAAAGACAGGAAGAGGAAGCGTAGAAATTCCCTTTTTAGAAAGTCTCCATTTTCAACTCTTTGCTGCACGCGCTAAATTTCAAGCGACAATTCGGGAAGAACTTCCTAGACTCTGTCAAGAAGTGGAAAGTCAACTCTGGTCTTTTATTGAACAGTATGTAGGATTTCTTGATGTGACCTTTACATTAGCGAAGGTGGCCAAAGAGAGAGGATATAAGAAACCAGAGATTGTGGAGAGCAAAGGACCCTCAGGATTTCAAGCCACCGATCTTCGTCATCCTCTTCTAGAAGCCATTCAGAGTAGAACTGAATATGTCAAACATTCTGTCTCTCTTGGCTTTGAGAACAATGATGATTTTGGTCTTTTACTGTATGGTATGAATGCGTCAGGAAAGAGTTCTTTGATGAAAGCCATTGGTATCTGTATTCTCTTGGCCCAAGCAGGTAGTTTTGTTCCTGCGACGAGCTGTAAAGTCATTCCGTTTCGTTCCATTCTCACGCGTATCTTGAATCAAGACAATATCTGGGCAGGATTATCTTCCTTTGCGGTCGAAGTCTCTGAACTTCGTGATATTTTCCAGAGAGCTTCAGACAAGAGTCTTGTTCTGGGGGATGAACTCTGTTCAGGAACCGAATCTGTTTCAGCCACCAGTCTTGTCGCAGCAGGAATCCATTATCTCCATTCCAAAGAAGCTCGTTTTGTCTTTGCTACTCACTTACACGACCTCTTATCGCTATCTTCTATCTCTTCCTTACCTCAGCTAGGTATTTGGCATCTCCGCGTTCATTATGATGTAGCCACGGATACCTTAATTTATGATCGTACACTTCACAAAGGTCCAGGTGGTACCTTGTATGGATTAGAAGTAGCGCGAGCAATGCATTTGCCCTATGAAATTTTGAAAATAGCTCATCAATTCCGTACTGAACTTCTTGGTGAATCCAGTCAAGAAGAAGCCAAAATGAGTTCTTATAATCCAATGGTGACTATCAAAGAATGTACCATCTGTAAGCATAAAATTGTGAAAGACTTAGAAGTTCACCATATTCGTCAACAAAAAGATGCCAAAGATAATCTATTTTCCGATGGAACACAAATGAATGATACGCGGAATTTAGTGGTGGTCTGTCAAAGTTGTCACGACAAACATCACGCAGGTGAATTGGAGATTAGTCAAGAAAAACAGACGTCCAAAGGTCCTCAACGAACGGTCACCGTCGTATCCGCTGAAAAGAAAGAAAAGGTGTCCAAATGGACTGTTCAAGAACGAACAACCATTGAACAATATCTCCGTCATTTTCGTTATCTTCCTCTTGCTCGGATCGCTTATGATCTCAAGCAACAGGAACATATTGAAATTAGTGAAGCTACATTAAAAAAGATGCGGAGTGAGTTGAACTAAACACTCTCTCCTGTCACCACAGGTCCAAACTGTTTTTTTGTGCGATCCATTGAACTTTTTTCAGAGGTTTGATTGATCTCTTGTAGACTAACTTGTTTCTGTAAATCTTTCAATTGTTCAAGACGTTGCTGGACTAATACATTTGGATTGTGGCTAATGGTGATAGGAACATCTGAAGAGGAGACAGGATTTCGGAAACTGACTCCTTTTTTCATATGTTTCGAGGAGGAACCAAATTGTCGTGTCCATAAGTTTCTAAGTGTTGGATTGAATTGAATAAGAAGTAGACCAGCTACACAGATAGCCGCAACGGATGCTAGGCCAATTCCTGTTTGTTCTCCTGGAGTTAACTCATCTGTATTTGTTTGGGCATTATCGGGCGGAAGTGGGATTGTTCCGTTGGATGGAGTGGTGGAAGGAGTGTTTGAGAAGGAGGGTGATGAGCTGGGAGAATGGGAAGGTGACGGTTCTGAGCTAATTTGGGAGTTTCGGGTAGCGGTGGGAGTGCTACTCGGATAGCTTGAGGACGAAGCAGAGGCTGACGGACTTGAGGAGGAGGTAGGTCCGGAGGTGGGGCTAGTGGAAGGAGAGGCTGTGGGGGTTGGGGAAGACGTGGAGGAGGCGGAACTACTACTGGTAGCTGATGCGGTGGCTGATGCTGACGCTGACGATGTAGCCGTGGCAGTGGAGGTGGCACTTGGAGTGGGGATATTCGGATTCCTTGCGTGTGCGGACAAATAACGCCAGCCTGGAGGAGCTTGCAATACGGGTTGATATGGCAATCCATTTTGGAGTCCATTATAAGTATTCTTTACTATGTTGCTATTATTCATTAAATAGACAGCAAAGTCTGTTCCTTCTTGCCTTGCTGTAGCAACAGACCATGAGGTTCCTCCGAGTGTTCCTGCGGATGAAGACGGTGGAAGAGGATAGACAAAGTCACTACCATCACTATTGTTGTGGCGCGCTACATAACCTGTGCGATTGAATCCTGTTCGCCACCAAATGCCTGAAAAGGGATCTGTCCAGACACTGAGAATCACTGGGAAATTAGGAATTTGCGTAATTGGATTCCGTGTTCCCGTGGGAAGAATACCTTCAGATCCAATTTGATAGATCATTGGATTTGGTAGACCAACGGATCCAGCAAATAGACCTACTCCATAGAGTGTCTTGTTCAAAATCCGAAGTTGATTAATTGTAATACCTGTAGCTGAACTGAGAAGAGCTCCTTGAACATCTGGAGGGAGTCCAGGTCCAGTATCTACACGAATGCGGGCTGATGCGGGTTTAGCAGGGGATGTAGGACCATTCGCTTGTGTGCCACCCGCTAAGATATAGAAGACATTAAGACTCTGTTCGATATCCCAGTAGGGAATGACGTTGAGTGTATTTGTGGCATTGGCAAAGGTGATATCCTCTGCCCAGGTATCCATAACTCCATCTTCATTAATATAGACATAGCGCACAGGAGCAGGACTATAACTGAAAGAACTATTAACAGGTATATTTCGACAAAGAAGCCAGACTTGGTCTTCCCAAGGATAACGAGGACTCAAATGTCCTTCTGTCCACGATTCAGCAGAGAGTCCAGGAAGACTACAAGGAAGGGTCCAACTTTGAAGAGGTTGAACAGGATCAGAACTCCATTCTTCAAGAATGAGTTCACGATACTGGACAGGAGCTACATTTCCACCACCTGAAGGTGGAGGGGTTGTTGTTCGTAAAGTGATTAAACTCGTCTGTTGGAGAGGAATTGAGAGTACAGAGGAGATAAGTAGAAAGATTGATAAACAATACATTTGATTACTTTTTCATAAGAAATCAAATTCATTTTTTCATTCACATATCTAAGCACTGACAGTAGTTGTAGTAGGCATCATTTGTGGAGGCATAGCAATATAAGTCATTGGACCAGGTTCACCACGATCTCCTTTATCACCTTTGTCTCCCTTATCACCTTTATCACCTTTTTCACCTTTACCAAATCCAGAGGCTTTCAATATAGCCAATTCTCTTTTTAAGGCATCCAGTTCAGCTGTTACTGCGGAAGAGGTTTCGACAGTGGCTGTTACAGGTTTTACACCACCCGCTTTCAAAGCAGCAATCTCCTTTTTGAGATTCTCAACATCACTCTCTAAAGCACGAACTTTACGACCCAAAGGATTCACACCATTCTGGAAATTCAAACCACTACTGTTGGTCACGGAAGTCATATTCTGACCTGGAAGGATGGATTCTTAGTTTGAAATCTTCCGCACGAGGAAGAACCGGGATATAAAAGTGAATCACTTTTGTTCAAGTAGAAGTAGCAGAAGGAATGATCATCCCTATTCGTTGTATGAACTGTGGAAAACCTATTGCCGATAAATGGTTACATTTTCAACGTAAATTGAAAGAATATAAACAAAGTAAGAATATTACTGGTGAAACGCCCTTTTATATGGATGCCACTACGGTTCCAGATACTCCTGAAAAGAGAATCTTAGACTTTCTTGGTTTGAACCGTTCTTGTTGTCGGAAACACTTCCTCACACAAAAAGATTTGATGGATAAAATCTAAAATAACCTATGGTAAAAGAAGAATTGAACATGGAACTGTTTTTACCATCCGTAATTGTTCTTTTATTAGCAGCAGCAGTTGTCTTTTTCCTGTTGCCTCAATTTGGACCGGCTACACTCGCTGTAGTGAGTGCTATTTTACTCGGTCTCGGATTGTATCAACATTATACAACCTTTGGTACTGAATATCGATTCTCTACTTGGCAACTTGTCAGCTTTTCACCTTATTTTTTGATCGGTGGATTATTCATTATGATCGCCATTTTCCTTTTGTACACTATTCCTGTGGCTTCGGCTCCAACAGTTGAAGTGCCTACGATTGCCAGTATGCCATCGGCGAATACATCTACGAATGGCTTAACTTCTTTGATCAACAATAGTTTGAATACGGCATCAAATGTATTGAAAGGTAATATATTTGGAAATAATAATAACAACAATAACAACATCTTCACAGAAGCTGGAAACTATATTCAAAAGAACCTTTTTGGCAAAAACAACAACCGAGGGTATAAGGGTGTAAACTTTCCTTATTCTCAATTCTAAATAGGATGGCTAAGAAGCAAAACAAAACACGCAAAGTAAAAAAGGGTTTAATGACAATTCCTCAGTTGAGAAAAGCCTTTGATCACATTGAGAACTATACAACATCTTTACTGAAGTCAACCAAAGATGCTACAGAGAGACGCAAAGCTTTTCAGAAAGAGTGGAAGAAAGTCTTTCATCGTGATGTGGATGACAAATCCGCCAATGCCTACATTGAATTTGAAGAAAAGAAGGTGGGTAAGAGCAAAGGCACACGCAAACAGAAAGGAGGTCTGAGTGTCAGTACGGACCAAAGAGGGGGTGCAGCTATCTTAACTGGGGCTCCACTTGACTATTCAACCCGTCCCGGTATTGACGGCATCTATGGAACCTTTCCGGCTTATGTATCATCTGGATTAGCCTTTTATAATGATATTAACAAGGAAGCACCTTTGGCAGGTTGTGGTACTGAGAATACGACACCCAAAGTTCCAATCTCCATTGGTTCCAATGAAGTTCAAAAAGGTGGTCGTCGCACTCGCAAAAATAAGAGACAAGGTGGAGGGGCTTTTCCTAGCATTTCTGAATTTGCGCAAGCAATGAGCTTCCGACCTGTTCCTGCTACTGCTCCACCTTCAATGATCTATACTGCGCAAATGGACTTTAAAGGTACTCCTTCCCCGCCTTCTTCACAGCCTAATACTGCTACACCTCCCTATATTCCTTACAAGCCTACAACTATAGCAGGAATAGCTACAGAAATTACAAGAGACTTGGGAAGTGAAATAAGATCCTAAAAAAGCGTCTTTGAAACATCGGAAGAAACCTAGGAATGAATAGGATTCTTCGGATGGCTACAGTTAAAACAAGCGATGTTGACTTAGCAAAGAAACTCATTCAGAGTTTTTTTAAAACTTCAGAATACCCTTTTACAGCACATCATATTGACTCTTATGATCAATTTCTCAGTGAAGGACTCCCATCCATTTTACGAGCTCGAAATCCTTTGCTCATTGTGAAAGATAAACTTGGTGATACAGATGACTACAAATATAACATTGAAATCTTCTTTGGAGGTGAAACAGGTGAAGGTGTCTACATTGGAACCCCTACACTCAGTCTTCAAAAAGCGGAGGAAATTCGTCTCTTATTTCCGAATGAAGCGCGTCTTCGTAATTTGACCTATTCGGCTACCATTTTATTGGATGTCAAAATCAAAATTACCCGCAAAAACAAAACGACCGCAGGTGTTGAAACATTAGAACCTGAGATCATTGAATTGAAAAAAGAAGATCAAGCCGACAATCGCATTCCACTCTGCCATATTCCAATTATGTTACACAGTCGCTATTGCTTACTTCATAACAAACCTGTTGAATTTTTACAAGAAGTGGGCGAATGTATGTATGATTATGGTGGTTACTTTATTGTGGATGGTTCTGAGAAGATTTTGATTACGAAGCAAGAGCAAGCCTTCAATACACTCTATATCACAAATAAAGACAAAGACCCACAAATTAAACAATTTGCGTCAATGACTTCTCTTTCGCCTACCACACGAATGGTCAAATATATTGAATTTGCGGTCAGTCGAAAGACCGACTGTATTCACGTGAATTTACCCCTTGTTCGTCTTCCCATCCCTATCTTCATTCTTTTCCGAGCAATGGGTGTACAAACCGATAAAGATATTATTCGTCTTATCTTCCCTGATCCTGATTCTGCGGAAGCCAAAATTCTTACACCTCTCTTGTATCCTAGTATTGAAGAAGCTCTTCCCTTTACTGATACACCCTCTTCTGTAAACTATATCAAATCCTTAACCAAAGGGTTCAGTATAGCTCACGTCATTGATATATTACAGAATCAATTGTTCATTCATATTGAAGATAAACCTGGAGCACGAGTAACTTTCTTAGCGGATTGTATTCGTTCTATTCTTCGTGTCACTGCTGGAATTGATCAACCTACAAATCGTGATGATATTCGCAATCAACGTTGCTTAACCAGTGGATTTGAACTTCAAATGTTGTTCCAAGGTATTTACATTCGCTGGCTCAAAGCAGTCGGATTAAACATCGATAAAGAGTACAACTATAAATCGAACATCTATGCGGATGCCAACTTTCGAAATATCTTCCTTCCTGGAAATATTCCTTATCTCTTTTCTCCTCAATTAATGAACGATTCTATAATGAAAGCCTTTAAGGGTCGCTGGGGTACAGGAATTGGTGAAGATAAAAAGGGTGTTCTTCAAGCACTCTCACGTTTATCCTACCACGACTTTTTATCCCACTGTCGTCGTGCTGTTTTAGAATTTGACACAGGTATGAAATTGGCAGGTCCTCGTCGTCTAAATCCCAGTCAATATGGATACTTCTGTACAAGTGAAACACCAACAGGAGCTAGTATTGGTATCACCAAAAATATCAGTATAATGACTAAGATTAGTACAGGAACAGATCCAAGACCTCTTCAAACATGGCTTTACACAAGAGGTCAAGTCATTCCCTGTTCTGAGGTAAATGAAGATTCTCGACGTGGTTCAGTAGCTGTCTATATGAATGGCGGTATCTTAGGGTATACGCAAAGACCAATGGCTCTTCGTGATGTCCTCAAACTTTTCAAATGGACAGGCTGTTTACCGGCCTACTGTAGTATTGGATTCAGTATTGAAAAGCGCAGATTATTTATCTATTTAGATGAAGGTCGTCCTTTGCGTCCTCTCATTCATTTAGGAAAAGATGGACAGATTCCTTACGAAAAGTTGGACAAGTTTACCAGTTGGAGAGCCTTAGTAATGGGAACTTTTGAACCCACACAAGGTCGACAAATTAACAGTACTGGGTTTGTGGATCCTCTTGCTAGCCAAGCCAGTCCTACCTTTGAACAATATAGTACACTTTTACAACCTCATACAGGTGTAATTGAATATGTGGATCCTTATGAACACAATGAAACCTATATTGCGAACTTTCCAGAGTATATTGTCAAAGAGACATCGCATTTAGAAATCCATCCTTCTACTATTCTTGGATTGATGACCAATATGATTCCGTTTGCGAACCACAATCAGTCTCCTCGTAACCAGCTCAGTTGTTCCCAGAGTAAACAAGGTATTTCCTTGTATTCTACAAAATATATGAGTCGTTATGACAATCAAGTTCATGTCCTTTGTTATCCTGAAGCACCTCTTGTACGTACTGTCTATTATGATTACGCAGCCGATGGAAATATTGGATATGGGAACAATCTTATATTAGCCATTGGCTCTTTCACAGGGTACAATCAAGATGACGGTATTGTGATGAACAAGGATGCGATTGACAGAGGTATGTTCCGCAGTATGTCGTTCCGTTCCTATGAAGCCTATGAAGAAGATGATGAAAAGACAGGAGCCAAAACACGGATTGGAAATCCCAAGGATGTGCCTGGTTGGACCAGTTTGAAAGCAGGTTTGAATTATCGTAAATTGGATGACAATGGTATTATTAAAGTCGGTGAATATGTTGATCAAGATACAGTTATTGTTGGAAGATACATTATGTCTAGATCAGGAAATTATGCCGATGTCAGTGTGACACCCCAAGTATGGACACGTGGTCGCGTAGAGAAAGTGGTGACTACTGTGAATAACAACAATCTTCGTCTCATTAAGATTCGTATAGTTCACGATCGCATTCCTGAATTGGGAGACAAGTTCAGTAACAGACACGGTCAGAAAGGTACAATTGGTATGAAGATCAACGGTGTAGATATGCCTAGAACGATTGATGGAATAGTACCCGATATGATTATGAATCCCCACGCCATTCCTTCTCGTATGACGATTGCGCAGATGTTAGAGACTTTGTTTGGAAAAGCGGCCTCTCAGTTAGGAGCTATTGCGAATGCGACTTCCTTTATGAATGATGGAGATCCCAGTGAAGCGATTGGTGGTGTCCTTGAGAAGTTAGGATTTGAGAAGTATGGAAATGAGATTTTATACGATGGTACAACGGGTGTTCAGATTCCTAGTGCGATTTTTATTGGTCAATGCTATACAATGCGTTTGAAACACTTAGTAGAAGATAAATGGAACGCCAGATCCGAAGGTCGCAAAGAACAACGTACGCATCAACCCACAGGTGGTCGTGGTAACGAAGGTGGTTTGCGTATTGGTGAAATGGAAGTGGGAGCTATTCTTGGTCACGGTATTAGCTCTTTCTTACACGAATCTTTGATGAAACGTAGTGATGGTACATCATTTACCGTCTGTAATGGATGCGGTACAATTCCTGTATATAATGAGAAGACCAATTTCTATGTATGTCCTCTATGTGATGGTCCTGTTCAATTTGCGGGTACCAATGCCAATGATCTCGAACTCATTCCTCCTTCTAAACGTAGTTTAACCACGTATAGCAAGGTAGAAATGCCTTATGTTGTGAAACTGTTAGAACAGGAGTTGGCTACCTATTTAAATATGGGTATGCGCTACTTGACCGCAAAGAATGTTCAGATCTTAGAGAAACCACCGATTGAAGATATTCCTGATGAACTGGTGGCTAAATACTTGAAGGAAGGTCTACAGGAGATGATTCTTGCGAACGTAGGAGAGACAACAGACGATACAGTTGAAGAGGATACGAGTGTTCTGAAACTCAAGGAGGCTACACCCGAAGATTTATCAGCCTTAGGCAAAGGTGAGGCACGGGAAGGTGGTGAAGTACCCACTGAGACGGATGAGAATGAAGAGTTAGAAGAACAGTTTGCCACAGAGCCACCTGTACCAGTGACAAAACCAGTCGCTCTGGTAAACCAGCAACAACCTATGGTTCAGACGGGTACAATGACAACTGTAACCACCACTACACCTTCTGTAGCTGTTGTAAATCAACCTGTGGTTAACCAACAACAACCTGTTGTTAACCAGCAACCTGTGGTTAACCAGCAACAACCTGTTGTAAATCAACAACAGTTCCAGATTGGTGGTCAACAGGGACTCTTAGCTCCTCAAATGATGATGCCTCAACAAATGATGGGTCAAATGATGCCCCAGATGATGGCTCCTCAACAAACGATCTCTGTTCAAACGGCTCCAATGATGATGATGCCCAATCAACAAATGTATCAGCAACAACCTATGGTTCTCAATCCTATAATGCCAGGAGCTCCTCCTACATTTGTCATTGACACGAGTCCACAAGCAATGATGGCCAATGGTTTTGAACCTACTCAGAATATCAATCCATCAGGAGGTGGCAACCGTCGAACACAACGAGCTAATCGTTCCTTCAATCAAGGAGCAACAGGGCCTTCAGCAACAGGACCATATGCTGGGCCTTCGCATCCAGCAACAGGACCACCTTCTTCACAGGCCAATGTAAAAGTGACAGTTCAGAAACTCGGATAAACGAAGGCTTAAAATTGATTTGCGGTTTGTAACGAAGTATAAGTAGAGAATGAGCACATCATTTGAACTCATCGATCAACTTTATCGTAGTCGTAAAACAATCTTACAAATTCTAAAAGATCGTGATTATAATGTAAAACCCTATGAAAATTTTGGACCTGGAGAAATTGAAGCCATGTTGGTAGCCACCAATTCCACAAGCGCACGTGAAGATAAAGAGAAGGGCGCTGCTTTCCGGATTGACGTAGAACGTAATGACAATAAAGACTCTAAATGGGCTGATAGTCCAATTAAGAAATGTCGTGTCTCTTATGTCTTTGGTCGTCTTAAAAATCGTCTTACCACATATGTTGGAAATATTCTCAATGAAGGCGATACAACCGAATATGTAAATCCTGCGGATACTGAACTTATTGTCATTCTAGCATTCCCTGAAGGAGAAGCGGTTGTCGATACATTTCATTCGGAAGCTTATGGGCTCTGGTTAAAATTTAAGTTTCGCATCAGTTTCTTCCGTCTTGCGAATTTAGTGATTCATCCTTCTGAACATATTCTTGTCCCAAAGCATGAATATATTCCCAAAAAAGAAGCGGAAAAACTCTTCACTCCGAGTGAACGTGTCAAGCTCCCTTTCATTCGCTTTCACGAAGATATCCAAGCGCGCATTCTAGGTCTCATTCCTGCGGACATCGTAAAAATTACCCGTCCTTCACCCTCGGCGGGTGAATATACTATTTATCGTATTTGTGCCTAGTGAGTAGGATGAAACGAGTAAGAACTCAACCTACAGATGTAGCAGGATGTGGTGAATTTAGACCAAATTATCAATCGATGTCCTCTTTTTTAACCTATAAAACAAATCAATTGGATACCAATAATTTGGCTACTTATGTTGGAGGTATATTGGAATCCGATCTTCAAGGTGGAGGAACACCCGAACAAAGAGCGGCTGCGCAAGGTCGTATCAATCAAAATTTAGATACTCTTCGCTTACTTGAACAAAAGGTAGCCTCAATGTCCAAATGTATTCAGCAAGATATTATTCAGAAACAGACTTATTCAGGGAAACTCTATAGTCTTCAACAGGAGATTGAAGAGAAAGAGAAAGGTGTGAATGATATGGAACAGACAGCGAAAGAAGCGGAGGAGCGTGCTGAACTTTTGGACAAACCCTACTCCAAAACAACACGTTGGGAGACTTGGTTTCCTCTAGGACGGCCTTTACGCTCCGAAAGTCTCCCGGTCCTTTTATCTTTTGCTCTGTTATTCTTAACCCTCTCCTTAGGAATGTTTCTACGATTAGCCAGTATTCAGCTTCGCTTAGATTGGTTAGGGTTTGGTTCTGGCTCTAGTTATTTGTCTGGATACGGAATAGGAAGATGAGCCTGTGTAAAACTACACCTGCTGTAACAAGTGAAAGCGCATTAAAAACTCCATATCCCAATGCTATTATGCCTGTGGCACAAATGGAAAGAAACAGTTCTGATGATCGTTTAACCAATTCTGCTATGGAGATTTTATACAATAGCTTAGTCTCACAAGGAAAACTTGTCAGTCAACAACGTTATAAGCAACTTCTTACTGATATTGCCAATCAAAAAGATAAAGTAGCCCAGCAAAGAACATTGGAGTCTGTGGGAGCACAAGAATCGGCTACAATGACTGCGCTTCAAAATGAATTTTGCTACAAATATGTACGTTATAAATTTGCTCTTGAAGATTTATTTGAGACCTTATCCCGTACATCAGCTGGATCTAGTCTTACGGATGCGCAAAAGTTAACCATTGAGCAAAAGATCCAGACAGCCAAAGATCTCAATCAGAAATTAAATGATATTATTCAATTCACAAACTTTATTTCCAATAAACGTGTGGTTGAAATGCGAGATCAGAACTCGACCATTAATACATTAAACAATAATTTGAGAGATATGTATGGAAGACTTCAGCAACAGAATAGTATCCTTCGTAAAGAATCCAGTATCACGGATTTAAGACAACGTATGGTTCAATTTACAGAAGAAAAGAATCAATCCGCTAGTAATCTCTTATCGTTGTATGGATTTTTGAACCTTGTTGCTGTAGGCCTTCTTTTTTACATTGCTCGCTCATAGATATAGAATTTCTTAGATTATCAAAATTAGAAAGAAGCGAACTAATTTTGATACTTAGTTGTAGAAGATGGGCAATATTGAGAGCATAAATGGTCTTACCCGGCTTGTACAGGATGTTCAGTACAGTTCAGCCTTGAAAAATATGACTCCTGAGCAAAAAGATAACTACTTTCGCTCACAGAAACAAGAGCTCTTAGACAATATTCTTACAGAGCGTGAAGGTACTTTCGAGAAAATATATACGGATGCGCAGAAAAACAATTCCCTACAAAACGCACTACTCTTTTATCAACAGCGTAACAAAGATTTAGAGGAGTTGGGAACTGCTTTTGATACTACAAACAAAACAGCCATTGATACTACAAAGTTTAACAATCAGCTTTCTACTCGTCAATATGAAATTAATGAGTGGTCCTATAATAACAAAATGGATACCTTATTTGTCTTTCAACTACTCTTCTTAACTTTAGTTTTCTCTGCTATCCTTTTGTACTTGTCCAAGGTGGGTCTCTTTGGAACTCCATTGGTAGGATTCCTTAGTGGTATTCTCTTGCTTGGTGTTGTTATAGTTCTTATTGTGCGATCAATGTATACAGCCTCTCAACGAGATCAACGTTACTGGAATCGTAGACAGTTTAATAAGAAGTCCGTTCCTCAAGGTTCAGGTCCCGGTTCTATCTGTCCTCCTACCGAAGGATATCAGGACAGTAAACCTGCTCCTCTTAACGAATAAACAGAGAGGAAATACCTAGGAACAGGTAGAAATGAGTACTCTAGCCGATTGGAAAGATCGATTTAGCCGCCTAAATGATGGAATTCTACAACTCCAAAATTTAGTCGAAAGTTCAGTAAAAAATACACAGGCTACGAGAGATTTGATTCGTGCTGTAGATAAATTGGAACAAAAGAAGGCCATTCTAGAATCCAAAGAAAAAGACTTTGATCAAAAAGCGGCTACAGCCGATCGTGATTTTTTAGAACGAAAAACAGGATTTCCTGATCCTTTTTATCCCGATAAACTCTATACCATTCAAGATTTTATTCTCTTTTTCTTCTTTGTTAGTTTTATCATTTTAGTGGTAGCTCTTGCTCTTACCTTTCCTCTTAATCAAGGCGTTGTATTAATCGGTGGATTTGTTACCCTCTTATTAAGCTTTGCTCTCATTATTCGCTACGCTTAAGCACCCTCTTGATTCTCAGCGTGGAGTCGGTCAAATTCTTCCACATCCTCCTCTTCCAGGAAGACACGGATGTGTTCATAGACTTTCTTCCCGTGAGAATCTCCAAAGGCTTCCTCACATCGATGTTCAAGTTCTTTGAGTTCCATACGTTTGGTATTGGTGACATCAGCCCAACGTTTATAGCATTTGAGAATTTCCTTGATATTGACCTTTTCACCTGTCACTTCATTGAATCCATCACGACGTTCACGAATACGGTCCATACGGAATTTTGCGAAGCTATCATAATCAGCCTTGTATTTCTCGGATTCTTGTTTGACAACAGAAGGTTCAGGAATAAGACCATTCGGGATATATTCCGTTTCATAGAGGTGGACAAGATAGCTGAGGAAAGGTTCACGCCAAGTCATCATCTTTTCATCGAGATTGTTGTCTCGGGGATAGACTCCAGGTTTCTTCGCAATGTAATCGGGATGGTCCACTTCTTCAAAGCGACTTTCAAAGGGAATCACACGAATACGGCGCCAAGTACCATTGTCCATTGTGGAGATGGAAGGAAGACGATTACACAACATAAACATCTTCCCCATCACTTTGAACTTGTCTTGATCTTTGTACAAGCCACGGGCTTCAATCATATCTTCACCTGACATCTGTTTCATTCGACTGGTATTCAGAGGTTCATTGTAATCCGGTTCTTGACTGTAGATGAAACGGCGAGCTTTGATCGCAATAATATCCGGATTGGCAGCACCTGCTTCCGGTCTTTTTCGGGTAAAGACAGTGGCTTGAAGAGAGGTCTGATAATCACCAAAGACAAGTTTCATCAGAGTAATCAATTTGGATTTCCCATTTGAACCTACACCAATGAAGAAGTAATACAGTTGTTCACGGTTCATTCCTTCCAGACAGGAGGCGAGAAGTTTGAGGACATGTTTGCGGAGATCTTCGCGGGGAAACAGTTTTTCAAAGAAGTCTTGAATTTCTTCTAACCGGGGATCTTTAGCTCTCACGTATTCACTATAAGGAATGTATTGAATGGGATCCGTTTCGGGATGATTGCGACCCGCTAAGAAACTCACATAGTCTTCAGGTCGTCCCTGACGGAAGATGACTCGTTCTTGTGTATCGTGAGGAGCCTTGTGTCGGAGTTCAAGAATACCATTGACACAGCCGAACAGATAGGGATTCACATTGAGCTTGTTGACGAAGTCTTCTTCATAGAAGAGAGTCGCACACATTTTCATCACAGATTCATTAAATCCACTGTTATAGAGTTTCTTCTCCATTTCATTCAAGTCTTTCATCTTATTCATATGAAGTTCACGATCTTCGGCATTGTTGGCATTGCTGTATCGGCTACGAATCTTTTCCGTGGCCGAGTTAATCTGTTTGGCCACATCAATACAGATCTTCTTTTTGAGCTCCATTCCTTGATTCATATGACGCCACATATTCAGTAATTCATCATAGTGGTACCATTCTGTCGAGCGAGAATCAATAGACGCAATATAGACGGAGCCAAACATCTTGCCCATCAGTTTCGCAATATGATAGTGGGTGGCGTCCGTTTGGCGAATGATGTATTCACAAGTGTCGGCATCAATGATTTGTTTGTAACGTTCGATATTATCATCTCGAGCCCACTTATACAAGCTACGAATACCCAGACGAGGACCGTCGCCTTCTTTGCGCATTCCGTGGTGCCAATCACGACGGAGCTGAGGCGTATCGTTTTGTCGGAACTTCGGAGACTTCTTACTAAATTCCATCCACAGATCGAACATATCATCCGAGGGATTGATATTGTGGAGACACCAACCTACGCGAATCCAACTGTGATAATCATCGGCTCTATCAGCGCTCAGACATTCGAGGACAAGAGCACGCATCACATTGAGATCATCTTCACTTTGAGGGAGGAGAGACGCAATGGCATTGAGCATTGGTGTATTCGCAGCCATAATGGAAGCTGCTCGCTCAACCGTTTGTTGATCGGGAGCTTGTGTAGGCTGGTACTGATTCTGATTCGCATATTCGGCAAACTCTTCTTGCTTATCGGGTTGAACAATGTTAATATCGTCTTCCACTTCAAAGCGAACGCTCATCAGACCAAGAAGTTCACGAGGAGAATAGATTTCAACGGGTTCTTCATCCCATTGACCCATCGATGGATCATAGGTCAAGACATTGGTCAATTGGTACGCAGGAATCGTAGGTTTGGAGGCACCGTAGAACATCCAACCCTGTTTTCGCCCCATTGCTTTATCATAGACATCTTCGTCTTTGTTGATATATCCAGTATCACCAAAGACTTTGCTAATCACGTTTTCTTTTAAGAGATAGTTACGAATCGCATTCCATTTGTCGTTACTAATGGTAGCTTCAGGACTTACAATATGAATACCATCTTTGATTTTCTCTTTGTCACTATAAGGTTGAGGCCTCAAAGTGACAAAGAAGCGAATATTCGTCTCATTGTACTTACCCATATCAAAGAAGTGCTCATAGGCTTTCATAATTTCTCCACAGAAGGCCTTAATATGTGTTTCGTTGAAATGATGTTTGAGCGCTTTATCGAGCGGATAATGAAAGTCCAAATCAATTAAGAGAGGCTTAGGACCATCAAGACGAGGCTGTTCGACAAAACTCAGAGGACGGTTTCCATTCACAAAGAGATAGTCATTTAAGAGATCAAGTAGTTTTGGATAGTCTTTATCAGGAATGAGCCATTTTCCAGAACCCATGATATTGTTTAAATCAGGCATACCCGTCAATGTAGCATCTTTTGGATTGCTACAAGGGTGTTCGTGGAGGAAGTGGAAAAGCTCATGTTTCTTAAATTCATCGTTTGTTGTCATTTTTTCACTTGCCATTTTCCTACACAAAGCCTGACTCAATTTTTAAAGATTTTACGCAGTCTAAAGTCTAAGAGTATCTCAGGACAGAAGAGTATGGCAGCACCTCAAGCTAAGCGAAGACTCTTAAAGGATATTGAGCGAGCTCAGGAACAATTAATGAGTGAGCAAGGTATTTATTATGTTATTGATAATGATAGTGTGAATAAAGGATTTGCTTTGATTGAAGGACCGGAAAACACACCGTATGAGGGGTGCTTTCTGCTCTTTTCCTTCTTGTTTCCAGACGATTATCCTTTTTCACCACCCAGAGTGTTGTTCTTAACGACCGATGGAAAAACAAGATTTCATCCCAATTTATACATCGATGGCAAAGTCTGTCTGTCTATCTTGGGCACCTATTCAGGACCCTCTTGGTCGGGTACGCAAAGTCTTTCCACTATTTTATTGAGTCTTCAAGGATTATTAGATACCAATCCTCTTGCGCATGAGCCTGCTTTTGAACGAGGTACTCTTCACGATTATCGACACAAACAGTATGCGGATGCTGTGGAACATAATATGATCCGATTGATGTTACAGTCTATTCAACGATTTGAGGAGGATCCGGAACGGCACGAATGGTCTCCCTTTCAAGACATTATACAGACAAAACTTCCGCAGATCAAAGAAAAATTACGACAAAAAATTCTAGCGAAAGCCAAATATCCTGAAATTCTTTGGAACAGTCTTGTCTATGGAATGAGTTGTCGTTCCTATTATAAAAGTTTTCTAGAAACGACTCCGTGGATAAAACAGTCTAAAATTGAATGGGATAGCCAAGTAGAGGTAGACCCAAGATGAGTTATTGCCCAAAGTGTGAAAATTTCTTATTTGCCGATTCAAAAGGCGACCAATTAAAACGTGTCTGTCGCACTTGTGGATACACCAAAGATGATGAGAGTGGTGGTTTAGTGATGGAAACGATTGTTCAAGAGAGATCCAGTGAGGGATATAAGATCCTTTTAAATGAATTTACCCGGCAAGATCCTACCCTTCCTCACGTCAATACCCTTCCTTGTCCTGAAACTAAATGCCCAACGAACGCTTCCAAACAACCTCGGGATGTCATTATTATTAAATATGACAACCAGAATATGAAATTCATTTACATTTGTAATGTTTGTGGAACACAATGGCGCAGTCGTTCCTAGACACATAGTCTAAGCAAAGGAGTCTAATTCTAAAAACAGTTTGTTAAAGGTGTTGTAAAAGCCTGGGTACAGTTTTTTACACGTCTGATAATTCTTTTCAACAGTGGCTTCAAAGCTTCCATAGGATTGTTCAATGTATCCTTTCTCTTGCCATTTTTGAACCAATTCAGTCAGTCTACCTTCAGGAGTAGGATTTGTTAACACAATCCATCCAGTGGTATCAAAATAGTCAGAGATGTTGGGACAGCCATAGTAAATGGGAATCGTTTTAGTAATTAAACAGTCGATGAGTTTTTCAGTAAAATAATGTTGCTGGGAGGAGTTTTCAATGACCAACGAATACTGATATTGTTCAAATAAAACAAACTTGTCTTTCTGAACAAACGGGTTCTTGGAGAGTTCAGGAAGAGGTTGACCCGCCGAGGATCTGTAGAAGGTGACAGGCATTTTACATTCATTGATTAATATATTCTGATTGAAATACAACAGTAAACGAAAGGTGTGCCCTTCAGCCATCTGTTTGGCCCCTGTAATACAGGAAATTTGGAACTGTTTTTTACTAGTATCGATATGGTGAAAATGGTCTCCTGAAATCCAGGAACACGCAGGCAGGTTGACTTTTACAGCATTTCCACACTGTTTTAAAACTGTCTCGTTAAAACTGTAGATTTTATCGTACAGTTTCCAATTTCCTACAAGATGCTCTTCCATATTTTTAATGACAACAGGTTCCATTTGTAAAAAGATTTTGTAGTTGGAGGAACCTGAATACTGTAAGGAATCAATATAGATTTCTACAGGTTTTTGAAGAGGTTTTATAATATTGTCCACATCTTTTTTATGGTGAAGATTCAAAGTACCAGGTTCAAAAAACTGTATCGACCCTTTGGCCACAGGAACTGTAATCCATTCCTTAGGAATTAATTCACCTGTAAACCCTTTACACCACGTCCCAGGAACAATACAGGGAGCTCCGTTTTGAAAGGCTCCTAGAAAGGCTCCCCACCACGAGAAGGATGAATTGGCACAAATACATCCCCCTTTACAGGCGATCATTAAACAGAGCGCTTTAATTTCATCTCTTTCATCAACAAATTCCACATTCGGTAAACTCTGAAACATATCTTGGTCTCTACACCATAGAATATCATCAGAAAAGATTTTATACAGTTTCTCACCTGGTACCCTTTTCTCCACCTCCTGTATAGCCCGAATGTAATACGAACAATCTAAGATAGGATAGACATCAGGAAATTGGAAGTAGTCACCACGTCTGACGTGGATAGCAATATGGGTTCTATCTCCTTCCTTTCGATACGGTTGAAGATTCTTTAAAAAGGTGGAGGAAATCAAGTCTTTGTGTTGGAGAAGAGGAGGAGCATATTGAAAATATCCGTGAAGAACTACATTGCCTTGAATAGGATCACAAGACCAAGATTCAAAGACAGGCTCTTTTGGATATAATGTAAATCCATTTTGACAAAGATTGTAAATTCCATTCTCATCTAGAGTTCCATTGAGAATCTGAAAGCCTTGGAAGATACTTTCTTCATACAAAGGTTTATGAACTTTATGGATATGATGCTGTTCCCTTGGTAAGACCACTGTTTTTCCTGTCTCTTTTCCATAGACCATTCCTGCGGCCACTTGGAACAGTTGATTTCCTAGCCCCCCTTTTCGCACAGGCAAAACAATTTCCATTCTTTATATTTAAACCCTTAATTCTTTATATGATAGATGGAGAATATTGATCGCATCTACTATATTAACTTGGACCATAGAACAGATAGACGTCTAGAGTTTGAGAATGAAATTCAAAAACTTGCTTCTTTGGAAAAAGTGGAACGTATACAGGCTGTTCACAAACCTGAGTTAGGCTGTTTAGGATGTACGTTGAGTCACGTGAAAACATTAGAAACTTTTTTAAATAGTGAATATAAAACATGTCTTGTGTTTGAAGATGATTTTATGTTTAATCAAGATATGAATTATTGTCAATTTCTCTTCAAACATTTATTTACTACTAAGAAAGATTTTGATATAGTAATGTTAGGTAGCAAAGTCCTAAAACACAGTGAAACTAATTCACCCTTTCTTCACAAAGTGTTAGATGCGCAAACCTCTTCTGCGTATCTTATTACTAAAGACTTTGCGAAGACTCTTCATCAAAATTTATCCGAAGGTGCTCAATTATTAGAAAAATGGTTTCAAGAGCATAACGATAAAAAACATGAATATTGTTTGGATATTTATTGGAAACAACTCCAACCGCAACACAATTGGTTTGTCTTTCACCCTAAGATGGGTATTCAAAGAGAGGGCTTTTCTGATATCGAGAAAAAAGTCACTAACTATGGAGTCTAAACAATTTCTTTTATGATTTCTTAATGGGTGATAAATATTTTTCTGTACTTCAAACTGTTTCTTTGCCAACCCTTCTTACTCTTCCTCATAAACACACAGGTACCTCTCCTACAGGATTTGTTGTGCGCACCAATGAAACTGTTTCATCCTTTCCTTTTACAGTTTGTTCCTTACAGTTTGTAAAAGCCAATGAAGAACCTATGGGTACTAACCCGAATGATGTCATTGTGGACTATTCCGCAAAGGATGGGGATCTAGAGACGCTTCTCTATAATCTCTACGAACTTTATCGAGAGAAGCATCTAGAAAGTACAGGAAATTCTCAAAAGCGCTACAAATATAAGAATACTCTACCTCCAAGAAAAATTATTATTCCTTGTCTAGGTCGTAAGGAAAATCTGATTCCAACCCTCAAACGTCTTCAAACGATTGATCCTCCGATTGAAGGGTATCGTCCACAAATTTGTATTGTGGAACATAGCCCATTCCCTGATTTAGAAATGATTGCTACAGAATATAAATGTGAATATCTTTGGATCTTCTTGGATCCTCGTGATAATACACTTCCTGTGGGCCAATTTAACAAAGCCTTATGTTATGATAAAGCTTTCTTATTTGGATCACCCGCAGAATGGTATTTATTTCACGATAACGATGTGTTAGTTCCACGTGATTTCTGGAATCGTTTAGATAAAAATGTGGAGAGGGCCAAAACGAAATTTATACAACCGTATACTCATCGTTCACTCTTAAACACTGTTCCTGAAATAGCGCAGAGACTCCGTGAAAATGTAGACTTAGCCGATCAAGGGTTAACAGAAGAGATGATTTTCCCTATTGTAGCAGGGGCTCCTGGAGGTTCTTTATATCTTCATCGAGAACGTTATTTAGAAGTAGGAGGTCACGATCCCAATTACTTCTGGGGATATGGTCCTGAAGACAAATTGTTTTTTGAAAAGGTGAAACTTATTGAACCTATTGCGTATGCTGATGACCCACCGATTGAAATGATTCACTTATGGCACGAAACGGCAGCCGTTCAAAATCCATTTCGTTTCCAAATGGACTGGTTTGTTCACATCTTTCTATACACAAAACCACCGAGTGAAAAGAAAGAGATGATGAAAAATAAGCGTCTTCTTCTTGAAGATATTTTACAAGATATTGAAAACCAGGGATATAATCGCTCACTTCATTGAAAGATGTCCTTGTAGAGCAGGAAGTATATCTTTCAGAATATTCAGAGGGCAACAGGACGGAACAGCAAAATCTCTCTGGGAGGCGACTAGATAGGTCCAATTCTCGGTAGACCATCGGCGAGCCATTGGTCCATAGGATTTAGAGCCAATGGATAGCCAAGTATCAATCTGTTGATGAAGTGGAGAGGATATTTTTTTGCTGAAGAGTTCATAGCGAAGAAAAGAGGTCAACAGCTGGAAGAGGTCACGACCTTCTTTGGGGCAGGGATCCATAGGTGGTAAAATACCGTCTCCTAGATTGATGACAGGTTTTCCACGTAATTCTTTGGAACCGAGACAGGCAAAACCAAAATCCAAAATCACTACTGTAAACGGAGCAGTTAAAGTCCACTGTTTTTCTTTTACAGTTAACTGTAAAGTACACGGTTGTTGTTTAATCAATAAATTATCAAGTTTTAGATCACGGTGATCTAAACCTAGATTGGTTTCAAGACACAACAAGGATAAACAAATTTGAGCCAAGAGAAAGAGGAAATCACGATCAGGAGTAAGGGATTTGGAGAACCAGTCCAGAACAGAAATCCCCGCAATATACTCCATCGAGAACCAAACTTTTTGTTGTCGTAAAAAGACATCATAGACTTTGGGAATACACCATCCAATGCCTTCGTGTTCAGCGGTCTTTTGGGCAATGTGCTGTAAAATTCCTTCCTGAATAAGATTCATTTCAGCCAGTCGAGGCTGTTTCAGTAGACTCGCTTTCTGTTCTCCATCGGTTTCACGAATCGTCAGATACAAGTTTCCATAAGAACCGTGACCAAGCGATGTCTCTTTCAAAAACATTGCTCGTTTTCCTTTTGGACTTGTTAACGTATGGGTCTTTTCCGAATAAATCGGTAGCACGTCCAATGAAATAGAAGGTATTTGTTCAATCCGATAACTTCCTTCTATTCCAATGGAATCAAGAGAGTATTGCTCTTGTTTCCACATATCTATTATCGTGATAGATACTCTTCTATATCAATTGAAGAGCGTGTCACAGGAGCCAGTTCAACCGCACTCAGTTCTCGAGGATGTTCAGGTTGGGAAGGAGACCCATATTTTTCTAGAAAGGAACGCGGTGCCTCAGGAATTCGTATTCCTTCTTTGGTGTCGTACCAGGAAACAAGAACTTGCCGAAGTTGAGGTTTATCTTCTCGTTCAAACAGGGGCAAAGGGACATAGCGATCCTTCCACGCCCAGAAAGGTTGATCAATCGTATCTGGATTCATTCGACAACGCTGAACTAGCTGAAGAGGGAGCTCATAGGGGTCCACACGAGACCAACCTTCTTTCTGAAAAAAACGGTTCCATTTATCCACGTTTCTGCGTTGATGAATATGGACAAACTCATGTGCTAAGGTTTCTGTACGACGTGAGTCAGGAAAATACAAAGGCATACAGATAATATTAGGAGGTCGTGTATGAGGCATTCCCGCTTCCGCAGTAGGGTTCATCGTTAGAATCTCTGTATTCTCAATCCAAGGTTCCGTGTAATTCTTGACAGGAAGATAAGACAGGTTCTGACGCGCAAGAGAATTGGTGGGATTTTCTTTGACTCTTTCAAAAAAACGATCCAGACTTTCAGCTTCCTTCAAAGAGTACATTAACTATTACCTTTCCCTTTTTTCTCTTTAAGATTAGCAGACTCTTTTTTCCTTCCCTTTTCATATTCTTTTACCATAACTTTATGTACAAAGTAAGGGTCTTGTTGCGTGAAGTAATTATCCATTGTATTCTGTTTGAGAGGAGTAGCCGTAGGTTTAGAGGGTTCCTTGGGAGTTAAGTTGCGCGGAGAACGACGAAGGACTGATTTGGGTTGGACAAAGGTTTCTAGATTTCCTTGTTTCTTACAAGCATTCAAGGCTTGACTGAAGAGTAAATCAATCGCTACACTCTCACGGAGATCCTCTTTAATATTGGATTTGTAAGGACATCCTTGAATACGTTCAA
>JACCDP010847857.1_pt1 | contig 42501 bp, 42 predicted proteins | sample 7445841 | NCBI WGS metagenome assembly JACCDP01 (sample SAMN15323441, study PRJNA562643) | freshwater metagenome | isolation source: river surface water | place: USA:Blue River Watershed | collected 2017-08-17
AGATGCTCCGTGCCGCCGAGGAACTTGACGCCGCGCGCAGCAGGCGGAAGATCAATGCCGACTTTTCCGGGAGTGACCGGAGCCTCCTCCGTGCGTGACCAGGTCTGCAGCTCCACGTCCCAGGGCAGTATCTCGCCCCACTGCATGCCGACCCTGAGGAAGGCCTTTACCTGATCGGCGAAAGGCAGTGCGGGAATGCTCTCCAGTTCGATGACCTGCCCGGGCTTGCCCATCGGGATCGAGCCGAACTGATGGCGGCCGATGCTGGCAAAGCTCGCCATTTTTGGCAGCAGCGTCGGCAGCAGTGGCTGATCATGGGTCTCGGCGTAGTACATCGCTGCCAGTACCTTGTGCGTGACATTGAAGCAGGTCTCTGGCGGCATGGGCGCCGGCGGTTGGCGCGCCGCGCTTATCCACGTATAGGTCGGCGCGTATTGGCGGGCCTTCTGTGGACCGGCGATATCCTCGGTGGCTTTCACGATCGCCTCAGGATGAGGGCAGGGAAATACGTTTGCCGCAGGCGGCCCGGCCAGTCGCATGGATTCAACCACCGGCGCATGTCCGCCCGGGTAGTCCTTGGCCGTATCGAATCCCGGATACACAACGCCGGTCCAGGGCTGGCCTTTTGCTTTGGGCGGCATGCTTTCCTGATGACAGAAACCCATTTGGAGCGCGCCGTGCTCGTCTCTCCAGATACCCGCTACCGCAATGTGCGCAGTGGTCGAGTAACACTGCGGGAAACGAAAGGTAATCGCCATGCCTCGGTCGTTATCGCCCATCTCGCTCATCTTGCGGTTGATGGCGCCGGTGAGTTCGTTGTAGAACTTTGCGAATTCTCCGGGCTGCTCTTTCATGAGCGTGCGCATCGCCGCATCCTGCGTCAGCGCCCGCAGCACTTCGCCAGGTTCGGCAGCTCGCCAGTTGGAGGACTTGGGCAGCGCGGTTTTATAGACCGGGGGCAGCGAATGTACCAGCGCCCCCCAGGCCTGATGCTCGTCCGGTGTGAGCGGCTTCATTGAAAACCCTTCTTTGGCCGCATTGGCGGATCGAGTGGCGTCAGATTTGCTGCTGACGATAGCTCTGAGGCGGTCGACGGCCTCTTCCGCACGCGGCGACAGCCATCCGAGCTGATCTTCGTAAAAGCGGCATTCTTTCGATCCGAGCGCTTGTTGGGCGGCCTCGTAGGCCTTGGCGAATTCGGGAGAGAACGCGCCGTGAAGCTGATACGTCGCGACTGGCGTGGCGGCCGTTGTCGGCGCTGCCTTGATGTCATTGCCCGAGAAAGTGTGTGACAGGCTTTCTTTGACAAGCGGCGCGCTTGCCGCGCTCGATGCGGCCGGGTTGATGCCTGCAGCGGGCGTTTCGATGGTCGATGGAGGCTGAGCCTGAGGATTGACCTGCATGAACGTCTCCTCCTTACTGAATGTAGAGCGCTGACAGCCGGTCTCTGACAGAGCCGATCAGTTCGCTGATTCGTGCGGGAAGCAGGGTGCCGTCTGTGTCGGTGCCCAGACGGAAAAAGGTGCGGTAGACCACCGATCCCGTGACCGGATGGAGACCAAAGCAGCCGTGATCAGCGGTGCCCAGAGGAACGTTTTGTTCAAGAAGGTACCGGTAGAGTCCGGCGCTCTCGTGCGGTCCGAGATCGATCAGCAGATGCATGACATCGGGCTCATCTTCCCCGCCGGGAATCAGCCCGCAGACCATGCCATCGATCTCAATGTGCTTGTCGTCATCTTCACTCCACGGCGGCATGCCTGTGACGGCGCACCATTCCCGGATGACTCGGCCATAGTGTTGTCGATGCATTCGTTTCCTCCTGACAGCTGGCTTCTTTGTCCAACTGCAAGTTCAGTGACGAATTGGTAGAAAAGATTCAAATATCGGACGATTCGCTCGATAAACAAACTTTTTATCGATTCGATGACGAAAAATTTTCTGCAATAAAACAAAAGCGATGGCTTTAAGGCCATCGCTTTGTCAGATCCGGGGCTGAAAATTTTTGCCGGGCTACTTATTTGGCGTTGCGTCGTAGAAGCGTGACCACGACCAGAGCTGCCAGGAGCAGCACGGTGGCGACCTGCATCACCAGATCGCGCGCGGGGGAGGCGAGGATGCCACCGGCGCTGTCATCGTTGCCCGTGTCCTTGCTGTCTTGCCCGGCCGGCTTGTCTGGCTGGACGCTGCTCTTCAGCTCAAGGATGTTTTTTTCCAGCAGGCGGATACGCTCGCTGGCTTCTTCGGCGGCTTTTCTGGCAGCGATCGCTTCTTCTTCTGTCCGGCCGCCGGTATCCGAGGGTTTCAGCGCAGCCAGCGTCAGCCGGTCGCCCGCGCTGCCAGACGGTGTTGCGTTGCCAGCGGCGAGTTTTTTGCTGCTGGAGCGGTTCGCCGTTTCGTCGCCAGAGTCGGAGGCTTTGGCTGGCAGCAGGCTCTTGAAGGTCTGCCATTGCGTCGCGATGGTCTTGCGCGCGGCTTTCTCATCAATCTGACTGACCAATTCTTCCGAGGGCAGCGCGAGCACCGCACCGGCCTTCAGATAATGCAGGTTCTGCTGAATGAAGGCCTCCGGGTTTTCCTGATAGAGCGCCGCGATGAATTGATCCAGCCCGGTATCGGGTACCGACAGCTGACGGGCGATCAGCGTGAGGTTTTCACCGCGCTGCACGGTGTGCTGTCTGACCGTCGCGGCATCGGCCAGCGCGAGATTCAGCGCGCCTTTGCCGGCGACCTCGACACTGTCGTCATCGCCGTTGCTGGCCGCAGCGACAGTGGATGCCGGTGTTTCGGCTACGGCCGATGTTGTCGCTGTGCCTGTCGATGTGTCTGTCGCGGTGTTGCTCACTCCGGAAACGGCCGCGTCGTCACCGGTCGACGGAGCGCTGGTGCCTGCCACAGCCTCTGAAGGCTTGACGGCTTCTTCCGGCAGTACCGCAAATTCGCCCAGCGTGGATTCGTTCTCGGTGCGCAGCTCCAGCAGCAACCCATAGATCGGTTGTTCCAGCGGCCGGTCGGTGCTCAGCTGGATCAGGCGGCGACGTCCCTGCTGGATGATGCTTAGCTTGAGGCTCTCCATGAGCGCCGAACGGGTTGCACCGGCTTTTTCAAATTCCATCTCCGAGGCCAGCGCGACCTCCAGTTCAGCGGCTTCCTCGGCAGACAGATCGAAGATCTCGATCTCGGCAGACAGCGGTTCGCCCATCGTTGACAAGACACTGATCGGGCCCAGCGTCGCCGCCTGAGCACTGACGAGCCCGAATGCGAGGACCAGCGCAGGCAGGCAGCTCGCGCCGAGGCGAGCGGGCAAGGCATGTTTTTTTGATGATGGCATGGCGGTTCCTTCAGCGGCTCAGCGTGGCGCACCGCAGGCGGACGCTGCCAGCGGCGGCTGGCAAGCGCAAATACAGCAAAAAGTGCAAACAAGGATTGCCATTCTAGACCGGCAATTTCTTGCCGGCATTAAAAATGTTGCTTATCAACAATTATTATTAAAGAAAAACCTATCGGCGGGCGCTGCTGGGGTGTAGCCCCGGCGGGGAGGAAGGTGGAGGGGAATCGGTGATTTTTGGCAGCAGGATTGCCCATTTGGCATGAGGCGTTTCGCTCACCGGAGATGCGCAAAAGACAAAGCGCCACCCCCCGTCAGGAGGCGGCGTTCATCGGAAGGGATAGGGACGGGTCGGCGGGATGCAGGATCACTTGATGCGGATGATCCGCCAGCCGTGATCCATCTTGCGGAAGGTGAACTTCCGCTCCAGCTTGCGGGAGCGGATCAGGTAGTAAGAGAGGCTGCGCAGACTTTGTGCCTTCTTGAAGTCCGAACAGAAGATGCTCTCGCCCACCTGAAGCAACTCCAGCGTGACCAGATCGTCCTGTAGCTTGATTTTGTTTAGTTCAACGCGCTCGATCAACATGGCGAGTGCCCCGGAAAAATGTAAGAGATGAATCGACGTTCCGTAGAGGAACTTTAGAGGCCAATGCCAGTGCCAAAGTCGTCTGCGGGAGGTCGCATTCTCAAAATGGCAAGCCGGTGCGATGGCCGCCGGATGCCGTTGAGAGATGAATCGTCTTTACACACGCAGTTCTTGAGGGCGTCGCGCAGCAGCGGTATTTTCGGTAACCATCCCGGCCAGTGCGGCCAGCCCCCACGCGCCCTGCGCAAGCCATGACCGTTACCCTTGAATCCAGCCTGAATTCCCTGAAGCTCGCGCTTGCCCAGATCGGCACGACCAGCGCGGCGGGGCAGGCTGCGGCCGTGCCTGCGGCCAATGCCGTGCTCGGCACTGGGGTGACGCCGGGCGCGACGAACGACTATGCCAGCCGCCTGAGCCAGTCGACCGTGCGCCAGCTGGATCTGCAGCGGCAGCTCGACAGCGCCTACACCGCGCAGGCGATGCTGGAAGTGGTCGGCAAGAACAACGCGTCCATCATGGGCCGGCTGCAAAACCTGAAGAAGGTCGTGGTGCAGGCGACCAGCGAGAAGATCGTGCAATCAGAGCGCGCGTTTCTGGTGTCGCAGTTTGAAGGCATACGCAAGAGCCTGCTCTCCACCGCAAACAACGCCAGCTGGAATGGCATGCGTCTGTTTGATGGTTCCGCCGGCAGCGGTCGCGATGGCGTCATGCGTTTCTCCGTCGGCTCGGGCAGCGCGGGCACGGTCGATATCTCGCTCCCCAATCTCAAAGCAGATGCGATCCGCAGCTCCGGCGTGCGCGCGCTGCAGGGAAGCCTGGGCCCCGGTGCTCGCGAGCAGCAACTCCTCAGTCTGGAGGGCGCGACGCTGGCGAATGCGTCTGCCACCCTGACCGTCGGCGATCTCACGCTCAACGCCGGCGCACTGGGTGACAGCGCCGCTATGGCAGACTTGGTGGCCGGGCTTACCGGCGATCCGAACTACGCGGAGGCGGCCTTCACGCTGGCCGACGATGGTGCCAACGGGCTCGTCATTCAGTGGAAAAACACCGGCGAAGTCATCGACACCGCGCAGCTGCAGCTGACGGCGAATGCGCGCAGCGTGACAGCGACGCGCAGCATCACGGGCGTGTCTCCGGCGGATCTGCCGGCAGTCAGTGAAGAACAGTTCATCAGCCTCAGCGACAGCGATCTGTCAGCGGCAGTCTCCGTGATGCTCAATGACGGCAGCGGCTCGCAGAACAGTGTCGGGCTCGCGTTCAGTGCGGGCACCACGGTGAGCGCGCTGGCCGACGCGCTGACGGCCAGCTACTCGGCGAGCATGCCGTTTACCGTGACCGCAGAGGCCACGGGCCTCAGATTGCAGTGGTCATCCACCGGCGCGCAGGCCGGGCTGGCCTCACTGGCCGTCTCCTCGCCCGATGCCACACAGACGGGTTTTGCCACCAGCGTCTTTGGGGCCTCTCAAACCACTGCGGGCGCGAGCGCCGGCCGGCGCGAAGTGCAGAGCCTGGCGCTCACCGAGGCGGGCATTCGGGGCAAGACGGTCACGCTGAGCGTCAACAATGTCACGCTGTCCTCCGGCGCGATGAGCAGCAGCGCAACGCTGGCCGATCTCGTGACGGCGCTGCAGTCCGATGCCCGTTATGCGAGTGCGGGTGTCACGCTGAGCATGGAGACGACGAACAGTCTGGCATCAGGGCTCACACTCAGCTGGGATTCCGAGGCGGCCGTAGATGCGCTGGCCGCGTTGTCCGTGATCGACACGGTGAGCTCGTCGACGATCACGGCCAGCGAGACCATCGCAGGCAGCAGCACCAGTGTCAGCGATGGCACGCGCGAAGTGCAGCAGATCGCGGTGCGCAGAAGCGCGATCGCAGGACGACATGTGCTGTTAAGGGCAGGGGACTTTGCGCTGTTCTCCGGCCCGCTGGACAGCAACGCATCGCTCAACCAGCTCAGCAATGCGCTCAAAGCCAGCCCGCGCTATGACGCCGCGCCTTTCACGATCTCGCAGGACAGGCCGGGTTTTCTGACGCTGACCTGGAAGACGCCGGGCACGGTCAGCCAGATGGCTGCCATCGAGGTGCAGCCGGAGACACCGTTCACCTCGCTGCTGCGGCGCGGCGGCATCAGCTCGGTCGATGCGGCGAAATCAATGAGCGATGCGATCGATCTGGCGATGAAGACCCTCAGCGACAGTGAGACCGGTCTCGGTGCAGCCGGGCTGCAGCTTGCGTCGGCGGTGCAGATGCTGTCCTCCCGACAGACCAGCGCCGTGCCGGCGGTCGCGCAGCAGTCGGGTACCGCGTATGTGAATGCGATCAGCGCCATGCTGCGCACCCAGATCGCGGGCAACACCTCGCAGGCTACGCAGGCTCAGGCGAATTTCACGCCGCAGGCGGTCATCAGCACGCTGCAGTTCAAGTGAGTGCGCGTCCGCCTCAGGCCGCAACGCCAATGATCACGCTGGACGCGTCAAAGCTCGCCACCACCGACTTCCCAACGTTCAGTCCCAGCCGTTCGACATCGGCATTGGCGACCGTACTGACCAGCGCCAACCCTTCCGCGACACCCGCCACGACTTCGGAGCGCTGATCCCCCCGCGTCAGGGCCTGCACGCTGGCCGTCAACACATTGCGGCCAGCAGCCGGCGCTCTGGCACTCAGCATCACCGAGGATGCCTTGATCAGCGCGAAGACTTTCGATCCTACCTGCAGCCTCAATTCGCGGCAGCTCTCAGGCGTGATCGAGGCGGTGATAATCTGCATGCCATTGACCATCACGCCGATCTCGGCATTCGCCGCGCCTTCCGTGATGGAGACAATGATCCCGGCAAACTGATTGCGCACGCTGGTTTTCATCGCGGTCGCGGCGCGTGACGCATAGTCGCCGGCCAGTCCGTTCGCCAGTGCATTCAGACGATCGACGAAGCGCCGGTGCTCATCCTGCACCAGCGTGAAGTTCTGCAGCAGCTGAGCGCCGCGTTCGGTCAGCAAGGTGCGGCCGCCGCCTTTGCCGCCGGCAAAGCGCTCGATCAGCTCACCTCCCGAGAGCGTGGCCATCTGGTCGATCGCATCCCAGGCCCCCTTGTAGCTGTAGCCCGCCAGCTTCGCGGCCTTCGTCAGATTTTCCAGCTGCTGAATCTGGCGCAGCAGTTCGATGCGCTTGGCATTGGCCAGCAGCTCATCGCCGACGCGGATCTGCAGTTCGGCATCGAGGCTGTAGCGGATCGCAGTGGTCTTGGAAGGGCGCGGCATGGTCAGCGGAATTCAGGATCGACGCAGTGAATGTGACGGGCAGAGATTGACAGGCAAAATAAGCATCAGTAAATTCCGATCTTACCCGTCTTTATGCGCTGCGGCGATACCCCTGACCGATGCTGGACCATGAAGCACTGCAGGCGATCTGGCTGACTGTCCGGCTGTCCGCCGTCGTCACCCTGATTTTGCTCGCGATCGGCACGCCCATCGCGTGGTGGCTCGCGCAAACGTGCAGCCGCTGGAAAGTGCCGGTCGGCGCCATTGTCGCGCTGCCACTGGTGCTGCCCCCCTCGGTGCTGGGCTTCTACCTGCTGCTGGCGATGGGGCCGCATGGCCCGGTGGGCCGGCTGACTGAATCGCTCGGGCTGGGACTCTTGCCATTCACCTTCTGGGGGCTGGTGGTCGCCTCAGTGTTTTATTCGCTGCCGTTCATGGTGCAGCCATTGCAGAACGCGTTCGAGGCTATCGGCCGGCGTCCGCTCGAAGTGGCTGCCACGCTGCGCGCATCACCCATCGATGCATTCTTCACCGTCGCCGTCCCGATGGCGCTGCCGGGGTTTGTCACCGCCTCGGTGATGACCTTTGCGCACACCGTCGGGGAATTCGGCGTCGTGCTGATGATCGGCGGGAATCTCGCCGGTCAGACGCGGGTCGCTTCGGTGCAGATCTACGACTATGTCGAGGCGATGCAGTATGCGCAGGCCCATTCGCTGTCGGCGGTGATGCTGATATTTTCTTTCGTCGTTCTGCTCGCGCTGTACCTGTGGCGCCCGAACATGAAGCGCGAGGCCTGAGATGGAGGGCATCCGCGCTCATCTGCAACTGGAGCGTGCCGGCTTCCGGCTGGACGTGCAGCTCGACTTGCCCGGCGAGGGCATCACTGCGCTGTTCGGCCCCTCGGGCTGTGGCAAGACCACGATCCTGCGCAGCATCGCGGGACTGGAGACATCGGCGCGCGGCAGCGTGAGCGTCAATGGTCTGGTCTGGCAGGACGAGCGGCACCGGGTGCCGCCGCATCAGCGCCAGCTCGGGTATGTGTTTCAGGAAGCGAGCCTCTTTCCCCACCTGTCCGTGCGCGGCAATCTGGGCTATGGACGCCAGCGTGCCGGAGCCGCGCAGCAAAGCGATCTCGATCACCTGATCGATCTGCTCGGCATTGGCCCGCTGCTGGAGCGCGGCACATCGTCTTTGTCCGGCGGTGAGCGTCAGCGCGTCGCGATCGCCCGCGCGCTGGCGGTGAATCCGAAGTTATTGCTGATGGACGAGCCGCTCGCCGCACTGGATCTTCGGCGCAAGCAGGAGATCATGCCCTACCTCGAACGCCTGCAGCGCGAACTCAAGATACCGGTGCTGTATGTCACTCACGCGCCAGATGAAGTGACACGTCTCGCCCGCCATCTGGTCGTGCTGGAGAACGGTCAGGCGCTTGCCAGCGGATCATTGGTCGAGACCCTGTCGCGCATCGATCTGCCGATTCGGCTGGGTGACGATCTCGGAGCCGTCATCGACGCCAGGGTCGAGGCGATCGACGATCGCTGGAAGCTCGCACAGCTGGCGTTCGATGGCGGCTCGCTATGGACCCGCGATCAGGGGCTGGCCCTCGGCACCGCAGTGCGGATCAGAGTGCTCGCGCGCGATGTCAGCATCGCCTGCGAGCGTCCCGCACCCAGCACTATCCAGAACGTGCTGCAGGCCCGCATCAGCGCGATGGCCAATGACGACGCTGATGGTCAGGCACGGGTCAGGCTGATGGTCGGAGAGACCGCGCTGATCGCGCGCGTCACCCAGCGATCCGTCGCTGACCTCGGCCTGCATATCGGGCAGGCCGTGTGGGTGCAGGTGAAGTCGGTTGCGCTGGCCTGAGATGAGCGATTCATCCGAATTTCATCAGGTGCTGATCGTCTATGACGGCGATTGCTATTTCTGCCGTGCGTACGTGAATTTCCTGCGTCTGCAGGAAGCGCTCGGCCCGGTGGAATTGCTGAGCGCGCGCTCCGGCGATGCGCGGGTGAGTCATTTCATCCGGCAGGGAATCGACCTCGATCACGGCATGCTGGTGGTCACGGCATTGCGCCTGCATACCGGTGCGGAGGCGATGCACTGGCTGGCGATGCACCTGCCCGCAGAGAGCTTTACAGAGCGACTGCACGCGGCCGTGTTCAGGCGACGCGCTCTCGCGCGGCTGCTTTATCCGCTGCTGCGCATCGGGCGTCGCGTCTGGCTGGCGCTGAGGGGCGTGCCCCGGATACGCGACAGCGTTCGCTGAAAAAGACCTTCTGCAACATCTTGATGCGTAGGCCGAATTCCACGATCGTGAGGGTCACCCTTGTGCGTGCTGGCCCTCTCGGTAGCGTTGATAGGGCTTTATCGGTTTTTCCGACAGTTTTTGACGGTAGTGGCGGCCAGATCTGTCTGTCAGGGCCTCTTTTGCAGGCAACGCGCCAGTGCAGGGCGGGGTCGACAACGGCGGGCCGCCGGGCGAAAAGCCAGCCACGGCGCGGCATCTCGTCAAACAGATATCAATTTTTGAACGTTACGGATTGTCGACAGTTTTTCAGGCACGCTAATTGCGTACTAGCTGGCATCGCTTCTTGTCATGAAAGGAGTCAGCCGTGGCTGAGAAAGACAACAACGTTATGGAATTCGCAATGCCGGTGCTCGACAAGACCCGCCAGTATCTGCGCCGCTCGCATGTCGACAATGTGCAGGATATCTGGCGCAAGCATGGCTGGGTGCCGCCGACCGAGGTGCGCAAGGATTTCCGATCGACGCTGAGAACGACCGCGCATCTGGTGGCGACGCACTACTGCTGAACGACGTCGTCGTTCTTCTTCAGGATGTCTCCTCCCGTGTCTTCCGGATATGGGATTAGCCCGCTCACGCAGCGGGCATTTTTTTAGTATGTTGCCCGACCGCCGGAAATATCAACTACGGCGCCGGTCGTGAATGAGCAGTCCGCAGTGCACAGCCAGCACACCAGCGACGCGATCTCTTCCGGCAGACCAAAACGGGCCATCGGTATTTTGCTCAGCATGAACTGAATATGCTCAGGCGTCATCTGCGAGAAGATCGGCGTTCTGACGGCGGCCGGGGTCACGCAATTGACCGTGATCCCCGAGCTGGCCAGTTCCTTGCCGAGTGATTTTGTCAGGCCGATCACCGCCGCCTTGCTCGCGCTGTAGGCGCTGGCATTCGGATTGCCTTCCTTGCCCGCGATGGATGCGATATTCACGATGCGACCGTAATTTTTCGGCTTCATCAGCGGCACCAGCTCGCGGCAGACGTTGAACGTGCCATTGATATTCACGTTCATCACCTGCTGCCACGCATCGACCGGATACTCCCACAGAGGCATGTTGGGCCCGGCCACGCCGGCCGAGTTCACCACGATATCGACGCCGTGTTCCGCGAGCCCCTTGGCAGCGCGTGCCACATCGGGATGATCCGTGACATCGACGATATCGCTGTTGATCGTGGCCTGGCTGAAGCGTGCGCGAAGCTCAGTCACGGCCTTCGCCAGTGCGTCTCCGTCTCTGTCCCACAGCGTGACGCCTGCGCCGGATTCCAGCATGCGCGTGACGATCGCCAATCCGAGCCCATTAGCGCCACCCGTGACCACGGCATGACGTCCCTGCATATCGAGTTGATTCATGACTTTGTTGTTATCGTTGTTTTTGTTGTCTGGTCGCGCGCAGAGCATGCGCATAGTCCCGCAGGTGCGACCGGCTTGCTGACTGCCATGACCTGAACGCGTCAAAGGACGCAGGCATTATCACCTACCCGCAGAGCTTCGGGTGATTTCGGTGCGGAGGTACAATGCCGCATGGAGCCGGGATGCGTTTCACGCGCCAACGGTTCCGGCCTCCGCACATCCATAAGCCAATAATAACGAGGAGACACTGAGAGTGAATACTCCAGTCAGCAAGGCCATGAGCCTGGGCGTCATCGGCCTGGGCACCATGGGCTACGGCGCCGCCATCAGTGCGCAGCGCCGCAAATTCAGCACACTGGGGCTCGATATCAGCTCCGCCAATACCCAGAGATTCCTTGATGCAGGCGGCAAAGTGGCGAAAGACATCGCCGATCTTGCAGCGCAATGTGACGCCTTCCTCATTCTGGTCGTCAATGCCGCGCAGACCGAGCAGGTGCTGTTCGGCGACAGCGGCCTGATCCATCATGCGAAGCCGGGCAGTGTGGTGATCGCGGCCGCCACGGTCGATCCCGCGCTGCCGCCTGTCTGGGAGGCGCGGCTGGCGGAGAAGGGCATTCATTTCATCGATGGCCCGGTGTCCGGTGGCGCGGTCAAGGCCGAGGCCGGCGAAATGACGGTCATGGCCTCGGGCAAGCCGGACGCCTTCGCCGTGGCCGAAGCGGTGCTCGCCGCGTATGCGGGCAAGGTCTATCGGCTGGGCGACAAGGCCGGTCCCGGGTCGACCGTGAAAATGGTGAATCAGCATTTGGCGGGCGTGCACATCGCCGCAGCCTGCGAGGCGATGGCACTGGGCATACGCGCCGGCGCCGATCCGCACCAGCTGTATGAAGTGATCTGCAATTCCGCCGGCATGAGCTGGATGTTCCAGAACCGCGTGCCGCACATCCTCGCCGGCGACTATAAGCCTCTCTCAGCCGTGAACATCTTTGTCAAAGACCTCGGCATCGTGCTCGATGCCGCGCAAAAGCTCACGATGGCGCTGCCGCTGGCCTCGTCCGCGCATCAGCTGTATCTGGGTGCTGCTGGCGCGGGCTTCGGACAGGAAGACGACAGCGCCGTGATCAAGCTGTATGCGCAAATGACCGGCATCGAACTTCCGGCGGCGAAGGAGGCCTCATGATCCTCGGCGTCATAGCAGACGATCACACCGGAGCGACCGACGTCGCCAGCATGCTGGTGCGCTCAGGCTTGCGCACGGTGCAGATCATTGGCGTGCCGACGGCATCGACGGAGCCCGGCGATGTCGATGCCGTCGTCATTGCGCTGAAGTCGCGCACCATTGCGCCTGCCGAAGCGATAGAGCAATCGCTGGCCGCCTTGCGCTGGCTGCAGCAGCGCGGCGTGCAGCGGTTTTATTTCAAATACTGTTCGACCTTCGACTCGACGGCCAAAGGCAATATCGGCCCGGTGGCGGATGCCTTGATGCAGGCGCTGGGCACGCATTACTCGATGGCCTGTCCCGCATTCCCGGAGAATCAGCGCACCATCTTCAAAGGACATCTGTTCGTGGGCGACGTGCTGCTCTCGGATTCCGGCATGCGCAACCATCCGCTGACGCCCATGACCGATGCCAATCTGGTGCGCGTGCTGCAGGCACAGAGCCGCTGCAAGGTCGGCTTGCTGAGTCATCTGCAAGTCGCGAAGGGCGCGGCCTCGCTGAAGCAACTGGTCGAACAAAAAGTCGCGGACGCTGCCAAAGAATCGCCGGGGGTCATCGATATCGCTGATGCGATCACGAATGACGATCTGATGGTGCTCGGTCATGCACTGGCCGATCTTCCGCTGGTGACGGCGGGCTCAGGCCTCGCGCTCGGTCTTGCCGCAGCATACATCGCGCGCGGACTGGTGAAGGCCGATGCCCATGCCGCGCAATTGCCGGTCGCGGGCGGCAAGGCCGTCGTGATCTCCGGATCCTGCTCGGTGGCGACCAATGCGCAGGTGAAGCATTGGATCGCTGCCGGCAAACCCGCGATCAAGGTCGATGCCCGCGAGATCGCCGGCGGTCAGCCCGTGGCGCAGCGCGTGCTCGACTGGCATGCGCAACAAACCGAGACCTGCCTGATCTATGCGACCTCGCCGCCGGAAGAAGTCGCGGCCTTGCAAAAAGAATTCGGCGCGAATTCGCTGGGTGAGCAGATCGAGCATGGCTTTGCCCAGATCGCGCAAGGACTGATCGCGCAGCAGGTGCGGCGCTTTGTCGTGGCCGGTGGCGAGACATCGGGCGCGGTAGTCAATGCGCTCGGCGTGCAGTCGCTGAAGATCGGCGAGACCATCGACCCCGGTGTGCCGTGGACGTCGGGGCAGGTGGGCAAGCCTTTGCTGGACACACCCGCGCCGGTGCTGCTGGCGCTGAAGTCCGGCAATTTCGGCACGGAAGACTTCTTCTCGAAGGCGCTCGCAATGAAGGGCGCGCAATAGCCATGAGCGACGCCGTTCTTGATCAGCACCGTCAGGAGATCTGCCGGATAGGCAAGTCGCTGTTCGATCGCGGCTATGCGCATTCGACGGCAGGCAATATCAGTGTGCGCACGGAAGAAGGTTTTCTGATCACGCCCACCGATGCCTGTCTGGGCTTCATGGAGCCCGCGCAGATTGCCTTCGTCAACGTGCAAGGCGAGCAGATCAGTGGTGCGCCGGCCAGCAAGACGCTGTCATTGCATCAGGCGATCTATCGCGCCGATCCCGAGGCGCGCTGCGTGATCCATACGCATTCCACGCATCTGGTGGCGCTGAGCCTGCTGGGTGCATGGACGCCGGAAGACATTCTGCCGCCGATCACGCCGTATTACGTGATGAAGGTCGGTCATGTGCCCCTCGTTCCCTATCATCGTCCCGGTGATCCCGAGGTCGCCAAGCGCGTCGCGGCGATGATCGAATCGGGCCTTCGCGCCGACAAGCCGTTGCGTGCCGTGATGATCGAGCGGCTTGGCCCGAACGTCTGGCATCGCTCGCTGTCAGCCGCGATGGCCGCACTGGAAGAGCTTGAAGAGACCGCGAAGCTCTGGCTGCTGTCCGGGCGTGCCGTCGAGCCCTTGAGCGCGACAGCAATCGATGAGCTCAAGAAGAATTTCAAGCTGCGTTACTGACACCGGTTTTCAACCTCCTCACACAGAAAGACATCGATGCCTGTTTTTTCCGCCAACCTCAGCATGATGTACAAGGAACATGCGTTCCTTGATCGCTTTGCCGCTGCTGCCCGTGATGGATTCCGTTTTGTCGAATACCTGTTCCCGTATGACTTCGACGCCGCCGAGATCGCCGATCGCCTGAAATCCGCCGGCATCACCCAATCGCTGTTCAATCTGCCGCCCGGTGACTGGGACAAAGGCGAGCGCGGCATCGCGGCACTGCCCGGGCGCGAGACTGAATTCGCGCAAGGGCTGGAGAAAGCCCTCAGGTATGCCGAGGCCACCGGCTGCCAGCGCCTGCACGTGATGGCCGGGCGCATGCCGCTGGATGCGCAGCAGCGCGTGAACATCAGCGATGCCGATCGCGCGGCGATGCGCAAGACCTATGTCGCGAATGTGAAGCGCGCCGCGCAGGCCTGCGCCGCGCACGGCATCATGACGTTGATCGAGCCGATCAACACGCGCGACATTCCCGGTTATTTCCTGAACTTCCAGCAGGACGCACATGACATCGTCGCCGAAATCGGTGAGCCCAATCTCAAAGTGCAGATGGATTTTTATCATGTGCAGATCATGGAAGGCGATATCGAAATGCGCCTGCGCAAGCACTTTGCGAATGTCGGGCATGTGCAGATTGCGGGTGTGCCCAAGCGGAATGAGCCGGATATCGGCGAAGTGAATTTTCCGTATCTGTTCGGCGTGCTGGATGAACTCGGCTATGCCGGTCATGTCGGCTGCGAATACAACCCGCGCGCCGGCACTTCCGAAAATCTGGGCTGGATCAAGCCTTACCTCTAATAACACGTCGGCAGGGGAAGCCATGGACAAGATCGTCGATCTGCGCAGCGATACTGTGACGCGGCCCACGCCGGGCATGCGCGCTGCGATGATGAACGCGCCGCTTGGCGATGATGTGTTTGGCGATGATCCGAGCGTCAATGCGCTGCAGGAAAAAATCGCCGACATGCTGGGCTTCGAAGCTGCGCTGTTCATGCCGACCGGCACCCAGAGCAATCTGTGCGGCATCCTCGCACACTGCCAGCGCGGTGATGAATACCTCGTCGGGCACAACGCGCATACCTATCTGTGGGAAGCGGGCGGGGCGGCGGTGCTGGGCAGCGTGCAGCCGCAGCCGATCGCGCATCAGCCAGATGGCACGCTGGCACTGAAAGACATCGAGGCCGCGATCAAGATCGATGATCCGCACTTCGCGCGCTCGCGCCTGCTGGCGCTGGAGAACACGCTGGGCGGCAAGCGCATACCGATGGAGTACCTTGAGCAGGCGACTCAGCTGGCGCGCTCGCGGGGTTTGGCCACCCATCTCGACGGTGCGCGGCTGTTCAATGCCGCCGTTGCGCAGGCCGAGGCATTGCACACCGATCCGCGCGAGGAAGCCCGGCGCATCGCGCAATGCTTCGATAGCGTGTCCGTCTGCTTCAGCAAAGGCTTGGGTGCGCCGGTGGGCTCGGCCTTGTGCGGATCCAAAGACCTGATCTATCGCGCGCGCCGCTTGCGCAAGATGGCGGGGGGTGGCATGCGTCAGGCGGGGGTGCTGGCGTCTGCAGCCCATTACGCACTCGATCATCATATCGACCGGCTGGCGGATGATCACGCGCTGATGCGTGAGCTGTACGCGCAACTAAAGGATATTCCGGGCCTGAGCATGGAAGCGCCACAGACGAATATTCTTTTCATCGACCTGCGCGATGACGTGCGCGACCGCGCGCAGGCGCTGGTCGATCACCTGAAGTCACGCGGAGTGATGGTCATCGGCCTTTACCGGCTGCGACTCGTCACTCACCTTGATGTGGATGCCGAGGGTGTTGCCCGCGCGGTCGCCGCGCTACGTGAATTTTTCGGGGTCTGACCGGCGACGTTCGTAGTTGACCGATCGACAATTTTCTACGTCAGTCCTGCATTCTGAGGCGCCTTCGGGTTAGCCGACAGCAAGCCTTGCGCGTCTTCCCTTACAATGCGCGCTTTTAAAATTCACCCCGAGGAGACCCTATGGCCAGCGATATCGAAATCGCACAACAGGCGACGATGAAGCGCATCACCGAAGTCGCAAAAACACTCGGCATCGGCGATGAGCACCTGGAACCCTATGGCCACTACAAGGCGAAAGTCTCGCTGGATTACGTGGACTCGCTCAAGGGCAAGCCCGATGGCAAACTGATCCTCGTGACCGCGATCAGCCCTACGCCGGCCGGTGAGGGCAAGACCACCACCACCGTGGGTCTGGGCGATGCACTGAACCGCATCGGCAAGAAGACCGTGATCTGCCTGCGCGAACCGTCGCTGGGCCCGGTGTTCGGCGTGAAGGGCGGTGCAGCTGGCGGTGGCTATGCGCAGATCGTGCCGATGGAAGACATCAACCTGCATTTCACCGGGGATTTCTCCGCGATCGCACTGGCGAACAATCTGCTCGCTGCAATGATCGATAACCACATCAATCACGGCAATGCGCTCGATATCGATCCGCGCCGCATCACCTGGAAGCGCGTGGTCGACATGAATGACCGCGCATTGCGCAGCATCGTCGTCGGCCTCGGCGGCACCCCGAACGGCTATGTGCGCGAAGATGGCTTCGATATCGTCGTCGCGTCAGAAGTGATGGCGATCTTCTGCCTCGCTACCTCGGTCAAGGATCTGAAGAAGCGCCTCGGCGATATCGTGATTGGCTACACTCGCGACCAGAAGCCGGTGCATGCGCGCGACCTGAATGCGCATGGCGCCATGACCGTGCTGCTGAAAGAAGCCCTGAAGCCCAACCTCGTGCAGACGCTGGAGAACAATCCTGCGTTCGTGCACGGTGGCCCGTTTGCCAATATCGCTCACGGTTGTAACTCCGTGATTGCCACGCAGAGTGCATTGAAGCTGGGCGACTATGTGGTGACCGAGGCGGGCTTCGGTGCGGATCTCGGCGCGGAAAAATTCATCGACATCAAATGCCGCAAGACCGGTCTGAAGCCTTCCGCCTGCGTGCTGGTCGCTACGATCCGCGCATTGAAGTACCACGGCGGCAAGGATGTGAAAGAGTTGAATGGCGAAGACCTGTCCGCGCTCGAAAAAGGGCTGGTCAACCTTGAGCGCCATGTCGAGAACGTCACTAAGAATTATGGCCTGCCTTGCGTGGTGTCGATCAATCGCTTCAATGCCGATACCGATGCCGAGATCAAGCTGGTGACGGACCGCATGAAGGCGCTGGGTGTAAACGTGGTGCTGGCCGAGCACTGGGCCAAAGGCGGCGCGGGCGCGGAGACGCTGGCGCATGAAGTCGTACGCCTTGCCGAGGGAAGCAGCACGATGAACTTTGTCTATCAGGACGGCGATTCGCTGCTCGACAAGATGAAGGCTGTCGCCACCAAGATTTATGGTGCTGCCGACGTCAGCGCACCCGCGAAGGTCAAGCAGCAGCTGAAAGCCTGGGAAGAGGCGGGCTACGGTCACTATCCGATCTGTGTGGCCAAGACCCAGTCATCCTTCAGTGCCGATGCCACGCTGCGCGGCGCGCCCAGCGGCCATGTGGTGAATGTGCGCGAGGTGCGTCTGGCGGCGGGTGCGCAGTTCATCGTGATGATCTGCGGTGACATCATGACCATGCCCGGCCTGCCCAAGGTGCCCAGCGCAGAGAAGATCGACATCGATGATGAAGGCCGCATCGTCGGCTTATTCTGAGCAAAGACCTTTCTCGTCATGGGTGAATGACGCCCGTCACTCAGTCTGCAAAGTCGGCTGAAATAGGCTGAATAGTTCATAAACGCGAGCCCCTCCCACGCAGTTGCGTGCTGATCGGCTCGCGTTTTTCATTTTCTGGCAACGACGCCGACAGTTAAGCGCTGCTTACCCCGCAGGTAAGAAATTCTGAATTTTTGCGCGGTGAACTCATCAGTACAGTTCGAGCCTGATTCGTTTTAACCGGGCGGCGATCACGCAGCCGCCGCATCAGGAGATCACCGATGTTGCAGAAAGTCTCAGCTTTGCCGGGCGCATTCCCTCACAGTCAGTCAATTGCGCAAGCCGATCCCGAGCTGTGGGCCGCCATTCAGAAAGAGAACCAGCGCCAGCAGGATCACATCGAACTGATCGCCTCAGAAAACTACGCATCGCCGGCGGTGATGGAAGCTCAGGGCTCGCAGCTGACCAACAAATATGCTGAGGGATATCCAGGTAAGCGCTACTACGGCGGCTGCGAATTCGTCGACATCGCCGAGCAGCTGGCGATTGATCGCCTGAAAGAACTTTATGGCGCGAAGTTCGCCAATGTGCAGGCCAATTCTGGTTCGCAGGCCAATCAGGCCGTGATGCTCGCTTTCCTGCAGCCCGGCGACACCATCATGGGCATGTCGCTGGCCGAAGGCGGGCATCTCACGCACGGCATGGCGCTCAACATGTCGGGCAAGTGGTTTAACGTGGTGTCCTACGGACTGAATGAGAAGGAAGAGATTGACTACGAGCAGATGGAGCGCATCGCGCGCGAGAAGCGTCCGAAGCTGATCATCGCCGGCGCGTCCGCGTATGCGCTGAAGATCGACTGGGAGCGCTTCGCCAAAGTGGCGAAGGAAGTTGGTGCGTTGTTCCTCGTCGATATGGCGCATTACTCCGGGCTGATTGCCGGCGGTGTCTATCCGAACCCGGTGCCACATGCCGATGTGGTGACCTCCACCACGCACAAGAGCCTGCGTGGCCCGCGTGGCGGCATCATTCTGATGAATGATGAAGAGATCGCCAAGAAGATCAACAGCGCGATCTTCCCCGGTCTGCAGGGTGGCCCGCTGATGCATGTGATCGCCGCAAAAGCCGTGGCCTTCAAGGAAGCGCTGACGCCCGAATTCAAGGCCTACCAGCAGCAGGTCGTCAAGAACGCCGATGCGCTGGCCAAAGCGCTGATCGAGCGCGGCCTGCGTATCGTGTCAGGCCGTACCGAGTCGCATGTGATGCTGGTGGATCTGCGTCCGAAGAAACTGACGGGCAAAGCGGCGGAAGCCATCCTGGGCTCGGCGCACATCACCTGCAACAAGAACGGCATACCGAACGATCCGGAGAAGCCTTTCGTGACCTCCGGCATTCGCCTCGGCAGCCCGGCGATGACCACGCGCGGCTTCAAAGAAGCCGAAGCGGCGAAGGTCGGTCACCTGATCGCTGATGTGCTCGACAACCCGCATGATGCGGCCAACATCGAGCGCGTGAAGGCAGAAGTGAAAAAGCTCACCGACGCGTTCCCTGTGTATCCGACGTAAACCTGCGGCATTCCCCCACGCCTCCGGAGAAGGGGCGGCCACGACTATTCCCATACCTTGAATAAAGACGGAAGGAGCATCTCATGGCTGGACGTAATTTCCTGTTTGTCCCCGGACCAACCAATATCCCGGACCGCGTGCTGCGCGCGATGGTGGTGTCGATGGAAGACCATCGCTCGCCCAAGTTCCCCGCGCTGACGCGCGAGATCATGCCGGGCCTGAAGAAGATCTTCCGCACCGAGCATGGCACGCCTTTCGTGTTTCCCTCCTCGGGCACGGGTTGCTGGGAAGCCGCCGTCACCAACACACTGTCGCCCGGCGACCGTGTACTCGCCGCGCGCTTCGGACAGTTCAGCCATCTGTGGATCGACATGTGCACCCGCCTCGGGCTGGAGGTGCAGATCGTTGACTGCGAGTGGGGCACCGGTGTGCCGCTGCAGCAGTACGCCGACATCCTGAAGGCAGACACCGAGCATCGCATCAAGGCCGTGCTCGCCTGCCACAATGAGACGGCCACGGGCGTGACCTCGGACATCGCCGGCGTTCGCGAGGCGCTGGACGAAGCCAGGCATCCCGCGCTGCTGTTCGTCGATGCCGTGTCGTCGCTGGGCTCGATCGATTTCCGTTTCGATGACTGGGGCGTGGACATGGCCGTGTCCGGCTCGCAAAAGGGCCTGATGCTGCCCGCCGGTCTTGGCATTCTGTGCGCCAGCCCCAAGGCACTGGAGATGCGTCACACCGCGCAGCTCAAGCGCTGCTACTTCGACCTGAATGACATGATCAACGCCAACGCAACCGGCTACTTCCCGTACACGCCGGCGCTGTCGCTGATGTATGGTCTGGTCGAGTCGCTGAAGATGATCGAAGAAGAAGGCCTCGACAACATCATCGCGCGTCATCACTATCTCGCCGAGGGCGTCCGTGCCGCAGTGACCAAAGGCTGGGGACTGAAGCTGTGTGCGAAAGAGGCCAAATGGTATTCCGATACCGTGTCCGCGGTGATGGTGCCCGAAGGCGTGAATGGCGCCGAGGTGATCGCGCATGCGTTCAATCGTTACAATGTGTCGCTGGGCGCCGGCCTGTCCAAGGTGGCGGGCAAGCTGTTCCGCATTGGTCATCTGGGCGATATGAATGAAGTGCACCTGATGGCGGCGATTGCCGGTGCCGAGATGGCGATGCTCGATTGCGGCATCCAGGTCACGCCGGGCAGCGGTGTGGCCGCTGCCGGCGAGTACTGGCGTCATCATCCCGCGCCGTCCGGTCTGCTCTCCCGCGACGCTTCCCACGACAACAAGGATACGCATGCAACGCATAGTCTTTCTCGATCGGCAGTCGTTAAAGGCTGAGGTCCGTCGTCCGAGCTTCCCGCACAGCTGGGAAGAGCACGAGCAGACGCTTGAGTCCGACGTGGTCGGACGCCTTGCGGAGGCGACGATCGCGATCACCAACAAGGTGCCGATCCGTCGCGCGACGCTGGAGCGGCTGCCGCAGCTGAAGATGATCGCTGTCGCGGCGACCGGCTATGACGTCATCGACGTCGATGCCTGTCGCGAACGCGGCGTTGCGGTCGCGAACATCCGCAACTATGCGGTGCACACCGTGCCCGAGCATACGTTTGCGATGATCTTCGCGCTGCGTCGTAACCTGATCGCGTATCGCGAAGATGTGCTGCGCGGACGCTGGCAGGCGCAGGATCAGTTCTGCTTCTTCGATCATCCGATACAAGACCTGCACGGCAGCACGCTCGGCATCTTTGGCGAGGGTGCGCTGGGACAGGCAACCGCGGCGATAGGTCGCGCGCTGGGCATGCGTGTGCTGTTCGCTGATCATGCACCGCCCAAGGCGTCCGGTGTGGAATTCACCGATCCGGAGACGGTCTTTGCCGAGTCGGACATCATCTCGCTGCACTGTCCGCTGACCCCGGCCTCGCGCAACTTCATCGGTATCGAGCAATTCAAAAAAATGAAGCGCAGCGCCATCCTGATCAACACCGCGCGTGGCGGGCTGGTGGATGAGCAGGCGCTGAAGACCGCGCTCGAGACCGGGCTGATCGCGGGGGCGGGTTTTGACGTGCTGACCAAAGAGCCGCCGAAAGAGGGCAATCCGCTGCTTGAGCTGCGCACGCCGAACTTCATCCTGACGCCGCATGTGGCCTGGGCATCCGACGGCGCGATGCAATTCCTCGCCGATCAGCTGATCGACAACATCGAGGCCTGTATCTCAGGCAGGCCGCAAAATCTCGTTACCTGAACCGGCAAGCGCCGGCTGCACAGACACCCGATGTAGTTGATAATGCGGGCATCGCGGGCCTTGTCAGGCTCGCGAACTGTCTTCTTCGTCCACCCACAGGGAGTCCGCATGACACTTCGTTCTCTGATTCTCGGCACGGCCATGATGCTATCGGCCGGTGCCGCCTTTGCGCAGTACGTGGATTTTGTCGAACCCAAAAACGGCGCCACCGTGCCCTCGACCTTCACCGTGCGCTTCGCCGTCGACGGCATGACCGTGGCGCCCGCTGGTGACATGACCGCCGGCACCGGCCATCATCATTTGCTGATCAATGCCGCTGACATCGAAGAGAACATCGTGATACCGATGGATGACCAGCATCGTCACTTCGGCAAAGGCCAGACCGAGACGCAGATCACTCTGCCACCGGGCAAGCACAAACTCACGATGCAGTTTGCTGATGGTGCGCATCGCTCCTACGGCGCGAAATATCGCAAGAGCATTGAAATCACGGTGAAATAATCACCATGTACTGAACCCGGCGGGCCCATCGGCCACGCATGATCGCCGCCGCCGGGATCAGGCCGATCAGCGCGGGGCATCGTTCAACCCACGCCGAGGTCGTCTTCATGAGTACAGCACCCACTGCGGGCAATACTGCGCGCAATAATTTCCAACCACCTGCACCGGACGCGCCACCACCGGGCGTCCAGCCCGCCGAGGGCGCTCCACCCGCACCCCCGCAGCTGCGCAACCTGTCACCGGGCAGCGATCCTCGCGGCCGCAAGCGTGGCCGCGAAGACGATAATGCGGACAACCGCGAGCCATCGACCGAGCCGGTTCTCAAGCAGGCGAGGACCGAACCCTCTCCTCCGCCAGAGTCTCCGGAGATCGCGATTTTCCATGCAATCGATTCGGGCGACATCACGACATTGCAGTCTTTGCTGAGCCGCTATCCGGCGTTGATTAACACGAGGTATCCGGACACCCATGGCGAAACGCCGCTGTGCAGGGCGGCCCGCTGCGGCCAGCGCGATATCGTGAACCGGCTGCTGCGTATGGGGGCGGATGTGAATGCGCGAGCGAGCAATGGATCGACGCCGCTGATGTTCGCAGCGCAGACCGGGTACACCGACGTGATCCGGCAGCTGTGTCGCAAGGGGGCGGATGTGAATGCGGTGAATGTTTCACTGAGTGCGAGATCCGCCTTGTTTTTTGCAGCCAGAGCCAACCAGTTAGAGGCCTGCAAATGTCTGGTTGAGCTGGGCGCCAATCTCTCGGCTAAATCTGACGCGGGAGAGAGTTGTCTGCTGTGGGCAGCCGCAGCAAACAGTTCAGACGTGGTGCAATGGCTTTTGGAGCAGCGCATTCGTATTGATGAGCCAGACCATTCAGGGAACACGGCACTGATGCATGCATGTAGGGCAGGTCATCTCGAGATGGTCAGGCTATTAGTGGCTCATGGCGCAGATCTCGCAGCCAGAAACACTGATGGCGATACCTGTGTGGCATACGCTGCTGCATACAACCGTGTAGGCGTCGTCAATTGGCTGCTCGAGCAAGGCGCTCCACCCGACAAGCCCGATGCTGATGGGGTCACGCCCATCATGCATGCTTTCTCCCAGCGGCACTGGGATGTCGTTCACTTGCTGCTTCAATGCGATGTCAAACTGCCTCGTAGTTCGTGTGGTGGCATATGCTTGAAAACTCTCATTGCCTCACAAGCAGCGAGGGAGGGCCAATATCAGATTTTGATTTTATTGAGAGCAAGGTTTGGATCCATACCTATCGATGGTCTGCCGGTGACGTCGCTACAGCGAGCTGCAATTAGCGAGCTGGGTGAAAATTTTAAATACTTGCAATCCGGAGATAAGCTGGACACAGAGGACTGGTTGTCTGACTCATTAAAACCAGCACGCGGGGAATTTGTCCTTCATTGCACCCGTGGTTCTACCCGGAAGAAATTAGTCGAGTCGAAGAAATCAGCACTGTCGCCCCTCATCAACACATTCCTTGAACTCGATCTGGCTGACCGAAAATTTCATGCGCTTTCGGCTGCGCTGTCGGGCAAAGAGAAGGCAGTTCAGCTCAATCAAGAACGGAACATAATTTTATTCCTTTTGAAATCACTGAAAAATTCCTCAAGAATTGCCGAGCTTTTTTCGGATAATCATCTCTCCCCGGAGCAGGAAGCCCGTGTTAATCAAGTGCTCAACTGGAAGCTCGACGGACTGCTGTTGTCCCTGACAGAACTCCTGCCTTTGGAGCAATCTGACTTCGTTGTTCAATTTACGCGCTTGTGTGAAAAATATCTCAAAATTACCGGTCGCTTTGATTCCGAAGCTTTCAACAAGGCCTTGTGCAAGCATTTTGGTCTGTACCAGGTGAATGCGGATCGCCTGACCGTGCTGGTGGGGCAGGCGCTGGAGGCGGCGCGTCGTAAACCGCTGGAATTGGCTCCAGCTGAGAACGCCGGCCAGACCGTTCACCTGATCGGACGGCAGCTGATGGATAGCTGGCTCGGCGAATTGAGGACGACTGTCGAACAGTCGTCGGATGACCTCACGCTTCCGGGATTCGCCAAAGGTCTTGAGATGCTTCTGCAAATAGAGGCGCCACAGGCATTACCGCGGGAGGAGCTGCAGGACGAGCAGGATTTACAAGAAGGGCCGGAGCAGGATTCCCTGGAAGGGTCGCAGGAGGATTTGCAAGAGATTTACGATCGGGATGAAGAACTCATAAAGCTCAGTCTGCATTCAGTGGAGTGGAAGATCCAAGCGGCGCAACAGACAGACCAACAACAGCAGATACGACGGCTGGACCCCACGCAACGACAGGTGGCGCTGCAAGACGAGCAGCTGCACATTTTGCTGCAACAGTCGCTGAGTAAACAACTAGAAAGTCTTCCACAGTGGTTACAGAATGAAAAGCAGCAACGACAGGTAAAGCAGCCCGATGAACTGTACGTTGACATGATATTCGGTCAATGGCGCCAGATCAGTGCAGCCTTCGGTGTGGTCCTACCTGAATGGAAGCCCTCCGGGCAATAGCCGGATCGGGTCAACGCAATGAGGGACGCGGGCAGGGCCGGTCGATTACACATATTCGTCAGGCTTTGATGTCGAGTGTTACGCCCACCTGCCCGAAGCGCGCGCCAAAAGTTTGCTCGCGATTGCTGCGATCCGGCTGGTATGACGAGTCGCGCGGCGTAGCCAGCGTGGCACGTTCCTGTGCGCGCTGGCGCGCGGCGTCAAACCCGGGCTCCGGGCGCACCGGGTTCGCGGTGCTGGTCGCCGGCCGGGTAGAGGGCGGCGGCGCGTACGCGATCCGGTTGACGGTGGCAGCGGTGGTGGCCGAGGCGTCTATCTTGTCCATGACGGAATTCCGAAAGGGATGACGGCTTTGTTCCGGTTAATTCTAGAGTAAATCGCAGCGCCTCAATCGCTTGTCATTTTTGAATCGGACGCTCGCCCTCAATGTCGGGCGACTTCAAGCCGATAATCTGCACTGGACGAATTTATTCTCTCGCCAGTGAAACGACTGCTCTCCATCCTGATATTGCTCACTTCGCTGCCCGCCAGCGCAGAATGGCGGCTGCTGATTGTCACGGCAGCGGAGGACACGTATTACGTTGATCCGGCCACCAAGACCCGGGGCAAGAAGCCGCGCGTGATGACGCTGCTCAATGGCCGCAGCCGCGAGACGAGGATGTCCAACAAGGTGGTGTGGGAGGCCGATTGCGAGAAGCGGCGCGTGCGCGCGTTGTCTCGCATCGGCTATGAGAAGCGCTACCTGCAAGGCAAGGTGCTGTTCAACGACAAACACCCGGGCGATCCGGTCTTCCCGCTCCCGAACTCGCCGACAGAGAAGCTGTTTGTTTATCTGTGCGGGTTCAAGCCCTGAGCGTCTTTGCCGTCGTGGGCCTCATTTCGGGGAGTGCTGCTTTATGCATTCTTCAAACCGACGATCCCTCAGCCCCACCGGTCCGAAGCGAAGATTCGGATACTTGAACAGCCAGTCGATCTCTGCATACCAGGCCTCCAGCGCGGGCTGCTCCAGCTCGCGCTGGTTCGCGATCTGACGCGCATTGTCCTTGATCTGGTTTTTCGTGTAGCCCTTCTTGCGTTCATAAGCAAAGGCCTCGGCATTGGAGGCGACGGATTCGCACATCCGGCGTATCTCGGCGCGCGCGTCGGCCTGCACAGGCAGGTGGGTCAGGCTCATCAGCAAGGCAAACGACAGCAGCAGGGCACGCATGGCATCCTTATCGGGTGAAGAGACAATCAGACTCGTTATAATCGGCAGCGAGGCCGGTTTTCTTGAGCGGTCGTCCCCGACAAAACAACAACAAGAACAAGAACAAGGAGGATCCATGTCAGTCAATCAGCCCGCTTGGCTGGAAGTCGCCGTGAATGGCCCGTGGTCAAGGCAGCGCCAGCCCGGCATCCCCGTGACCGCCGACGAGATCGTCAACGAGGCATTGGCCTGCGCGGACGAGGGCGCCTCCATCATTCATTTCCATGCCTACGATCCTGTCACCGGCAAGCAGCGCGACGACTACGATATTTATGCGCCCATCATCGAGCGCATCCGCGCGAAGGCTGACGTGATCTGCTACGGCACGCTGCCCTTCACGGGTGACATGGATGCACCGAATCCGCTCACGCCGGCGCAGCGCTATACCGCCGTTGATAAGCTGGTGCGCGCCGGGCTGATCGAATGGTCTGTCGTGGACCCGGGTTCCACCAATATCAGCCGCTATGAAGAGATCCCTTCCGGCAAAGAAGGCTTCATCTATACCAACCCCGAGAGCCATGTGCGTCACGGACTCTCGCTGGCGCAGAACTACGGCATCACACCGTCGTATGCGATCTACGAACCCGGCTTCATGCGGCTGGGTGCAGCGCTGCACCGCGCATACCCCGGCGCGCCGATACCGGTGTTCCGGATGATGTTCTCGCAGCACCTGACCTTCGGCTTCCCGCCGCGCGAGTGGGCGCTGGACGCGTATCTGTCGCTGCTGGCAGAAGAATGTCCCTCCGCACCGTGGATGGTGGCCGGATTGGGCGTCGAGATCGATGCACTGATCGAGCCCGCATTACAGCGAGGCGGTCACGTTCGCGTCGGACTGGAGGACGCGCCCTTCGGGCACCCGCTCAGCAATATCGAGCAAGTGAAGGCCGCGCGTAAAAAGATCGATGCCTCCGGCCGCAAGGTCGCCACGGCAGAGGATGTTCGCCGTCGTCTCGCAGGCAAGGCGGCAGGCTGATAAAATCGGCGGCATGCGCAAGCTCGTCGCCATTCTCCTGCTGTCCCTGATCACCCTCCAGACCTCCTGGGCGGCAGTGGCCGGCTATTGCCAGCATGAGCAGGGGGTCAAGGCGGGTCACTTCGGTCATCACGAGCATCAGCATGAGGCGCACAAAGCGGCGCAGCCCGGCGCAACGGTGGCCGACGCCGACTGCAGCCTGTGTCAGGCGGGTTTCCTGACCGCGCTGATGATCGAGTCGGGACTATCGCTCGTCATGCTCAGCGTGACCGGTTCTGCCGAGCCGGGGCGTGTGCGTCCACCTCCCGCGCCGCTCGACCTTCCGGAACGCCCCAACTGGTCCTGACGGCCGTCTCTCCGGCCAGAGCAGACGCGTTCGGGCTTGCGCGGCATCACGCTGCGTACCACCAGCATCCCCTTCGCGATCTGACACGGGCAATCCCCCGGTGCTGGCCATCTCGGATCATGTAGTGACTGGAGTGCAGGATGCTCAAACCAACACATCACGTCGGATGTTGTATCAGAACGCCGCTGTCAGCCATGCTGACCGTAATTGCCATCGTGCTGTCGGGCGCTGCGCTGCCGGTGCACGCGCAGCAGGTCACAACCGACGCGGCCAGCGCTTCTCCCTATGTTGAAGCTGCGGCACCGCTGAGCCTGGAAGCCGCCATCAGGCTGGCGCTCGATCACAACCCGTCAGTGGCCGCTGCGCGCCACGAGATCGAGGCGACCGAGGGCCAGATACTGCAAGGCTCGTTGCGTCCCAATCCTGATATTGCCTATGTTGCCGAGGACACGCGCAACGTCTCTCGCAGCAGTGCCGCGCAATTCGACATACCGATAGAAACCGCTGGCAAGCGCGAGGCACGCATCGAAGCGGCCGAGCGCGGCCGCAGTGTGGCGATGTCCGATCTCGGCAGTGTGCAGCTGAGGCTGCGTGCTTCCGTCACGGCCGCTTTTTTTGACGTGCTCGCCGCTCAGGAACTGACGGTGCTGGCGCGCGAGACAGTCAAGCTCGCACAACGTGCGACGGACATCGCGTCCAAGCGTGTCATCGCGGGCAAGGTGTCGCCAGTGGAAGAAACCCGTGCGCGCGTCGCAGAAGCGGGCGTGCGCGTGTCGCTGATGCAGGCCGAGAGCCAGCTGAAGAATGCGCGTCATCGCTTGTCCGGTTTCTGGGGCAATCCGACGCCGAATTTCACCGAGGTCAATGGCGAACTCGATCGCCTGATCGAATCACCGGCCCTCGATGTGGTGCAGCAGCGGCTGGCCGCTTCCCCGTTGCTGGAGCGTGCTCAGCGCGAGCTGGAACGCCGTCGCTCGCTGGTCGGCGTCGAGCAAAGGCGCGCTGTGCCTGATGTCAGCTTCAGCATCGGCATGAAGCGGCAGGAGACCCTCACCGGCGACCAGATGCTGGTCGGCGTCAAAGTGCCGCTGCCGCTGTTCAATCGTAATCAGGGTAATTTGCTCGAAGCGCTGCGGCGCGAGGACAAGGCCCGCGAAGAATTGCGTGCCGTGCGCGTGAACCTGTCCAGCGAAGCGCTGCAGGCACTCGAACGTCTGAATGCACGCCGTGAGGAGGCCGAACTATTGCGCCGCGATCTGGTGCCCGGTGCGCAGTCCGCCTATGAAGCGGCGACCATCGGTTTCGAAAACGGAAAATTCAGCTTCCTTGAAGTGCTTGATGCGCAGCGCACCTTCTTTAGCGCCAAATCGCAGTACCTGACGGCGCTGGCGGCGTTTCATCGAGCACAGACAGAACTGGAAAGTCTTCTGGGGCAGGCCGGTGTCGAACCTGCACCCTCTTCATCGAAAGAATGACCATGACATTCAATGAACCCGGCAATGGGATGAGCAAGGGCAGCGGCACAGGCACAGGCATCAGCAGAGGGCAGTGGCTGGCCATCATCGTGATCATCGTCGTTGGTGCGCTGCTGGCTGCGCTGATACTGCTGTCCGACAAACGCATCGATACCAATCCTCTGGATGACGACGGTCCTGCGGCGGGTGCTCAGCAAGGCACTGAGCCCGCTCAGCGCGAGCAGGCGAAGGTGGTCATGGACGATGCGCAGATAAAGGCCGCCGCGATAGAGATCGGCACTGCCGGCCCTGCGCGCATCGCCACGGTGCTGCAATTTCCCGGAGAGATACAGCTCAATGACGACCGCACCGTGCATGTCGTCCCGCGCGTGCCGGGTGTCGCAGAGTCCGTGCTGGTATCCACCGGGCAGACCGTGAAGAAAGGACAATTGCTCGCCGTGCTGTCGAGCCAGATGATCTCCGAGCAGCGCGCGAACCTGAAAGCCGCCGAGCGCCGTCTCGAACACGCGCAATCGATCTACGCGCGCGAGAAGCGCCTGTGGGAACAGAAGATCAGCGCTGAACAAGATTATTTGCAGGCGCAGCATTCGGTGCAGGAGGCCGAGCTGGAACTCGAGAACGCGCGCCAAAAGCTGGCTGCCGTGGGTGCAAACGCGAACGAACGAGGACTGAATCGTTTCGAGTTGCGAGCACCCTACGATGGTCTGGTCGTCGAGCGCAATCTCAGCATCGGCGAATCGGTGAAGGAGGACACGCCGATCTTCACGATCTCCGATCTGTCGACCGTCTGGGCCGAGGTGCATATTCCCGCGAAAGACTTGCCCTATGTGCGCGTGGGCGGTCAGCTGACGGTGCGTGCGACGGCCTTCGAGGCAAAGGCGACAGGCACTGTGGCTTTTGTCGGTGCGCTCGTTGGCGAGCAAACCCGCATGGCCAAGGCACGTATCCTGCTCGCGAACCCCAAGGGCGCATGGCGTCCCGGCTTGTTCGTGACTGTCGAAGTCAATGCTGTTGACGTTCAGGTCCCCGTCGCCATCGATTCAGAGGCCATACAGACGCTCGGAACGCAGACCGTCGTATTCGTCCGCAATGAGAACAGCTTCGTTCCGCGGCCCGTGAAACTGGGCATGACCGATGGACGCAACATGGAGGTCGTCGAAGGCCTGCCACCCGGCACCCGTTACGCAGGCAAGGGCAGTTACATCCTGAAATCCGAGCTGTCCAAGCTCGCGTCGGAAGACGGCTACTGAGCGGGACGATCCAATCATGTTCGAGAGACTGATACGCTTTTCCATCGCGCAGCGGATGCTGGTGCTGTTCGGCGCCATCGGCGTGGCGATCGCGGGTATCTACAGCTATCAGCGATTGCCCATCGATGCGGTGCCTGACATCACGAATGTGCAGGTGCAGATCAACACGCAGGCGCCCGGCTACTCGCCGCTGGAAGCCGAGCAGCGCGTGACCTATCCGATCGAGACGGTGATGGCGGGCCTGCCCAATCTGCAGCAGACGCGCTCGCTGTCGCGTTATGGTCTGTCGCAGGTGACGGTGATCTTCGACGAGGGCACGGATATTTTCTTTGCGCGCCAGCTCGTGAACGAGCGGATCTCGCAGGCACGCGACAAGCTGCCGCCGGGACTGACGCCGGAGATGGGCCCCATCGCGACCGGGCTGGGCGAGATTTATTTATGGACGGTTGAGGCCGAGAAGGACGCCCGCAAACCGGATGGCAGCAGTTACACCGACACCGAGCTGCGCGAGATACAAGACTGGGTCATCAAGCCGCAGTTGCGCAACGTGCCCGGCGTTACCGAGATCAATTCCATCGGCGGCTTCGTGAAGGAATATCACATCGCGCCTGATCCCGAACGGCTGGCGTCACTCGGTGTCTCGCTGTCCGATCTGGTGACCGCCGTCGATCGGAACAATCACAACACCGGTGCCGGCTACATCGAAAAACGCGGCGAGCAGTATCTGGTGCGCGCGCCGGGGCAGCTGCGCACGCTGGACGACATTCGCAATGTCGTGATCAAGAATGTGAGCGGCGTTCCGGTGAGGGTGCGCGACGTCGGCGAGGTGGCCATCGGTCGTGAACTGCGCACGGGCGCCGCGACTGAGGACGGCCGCGAAGTCGTGCTTGGTACCGTGTTCATGCTGATGGGGCAGAACAGCCGCGTGGTGTCGCAGGCGGTCGACCGCAAGATGGCCGAGATCAATCGCAATCTGCCCAAAGGCGTACATATCGTCACCGTGTATGACCGCACGAACCTGGTCGACAAGGCGATACGCACGGTGCGCAATAACCTGATCGAGGGCGCGATCCTCGTGATCGTGGTGCTGTTCGTCTTCCTCGGCAACCTGCGCGCCGCCATCATCACGGCAGCTGTGATACCGCTGGCGATGCTGTTCACCTTTACCGGCATGGTCCAGTATCAGGTGAGTGCCAACCTGATGAGCCTGGGAGCGCTCGATTTCGGCATCATTGTCGACGGGGCGGTAGTGATCGTCGAGAACTGCATACGGCGACTCGCGCATGCGCAGCAGCAGGCGGGCAGGCCGCTGACGCGCGACGAGCGATTTGCCGAAGTGTTCGGAGCGGCGCAGGAATCGCGCCGGCCTCTGCTGTTCGGCCAGTTCATCATCATGGTGGTTTATCTGCCGATCTTCTCGCTCTCTGGCGTTGAAGGAAAGATGTTCCATCCGATGGCATTCACGGTGGTCGCTGCGCTGCTGGGCGCGATGATACTGTCAGTGACTTTTGTACCTGCCGCCGTGGCCATGTTGGTCACTGGTCGCGTGCAGGAAAAAGAAAACTTCCTGATGGCGATCGCCCGCCGCTGGTACGGCCCCATCTACGACAAGGCCATGGCCGCGAAGCCGGTGGTGCTGAGCTTTGCTGCCGTGTCGGTGATACTCAGCGTGCTGCTGATGACCCGCATGGGCAGCGAGTTCGTGCCCAGTCTGAATGAGGGCGATTTTGCCTTCCAGACCATACGCGCGCCGGGTGTGAGCCTGTCGCAAGCGGTCGACATGCAGAAGCACATCGAGCGCACGCTGAAGCAGAAATTTCCCGAGATCGAGCGCGTATTCACCCGCATTGGTACCGCCGAGATCGCCACCGACCCGATGCCACCCAGCCTGTCGGATGGCTACATCATGCTGAGGCCGACCGAGCAATGGCCCGATCCGTCGAAGAGTCGTGATCAGTTGCTGGAGGAGATCAGCGCGACGGTATGGAACATACCGGGCAATAACTACGATTTCTCGCAGCCCATCCAGCTGCGATTCAATGAACTGATTTCCGGCGTACGCAGCGATGTCGCCGTCAAAATCTTTGGCGACGACATGGATACGCTGCATCATCTGGCAGAAGAGGCAGCGGCAGTGCTGAGGCATGTGCCGGGCTCGTCCGAGGTGAAGGTGGAACAGACGACCGGCTTGCCGGTGCTGACCGTGCATGTCGATCGGCAGAAAGCCGCGCGGTACGGTCTTAATGTGACCGAGGTGCAGGATGTGGTGGCCGCTGCCGTCGGCGGCGCCACCGCCGGCATGCTGTTCGAGGGCGACCGCCGGTTTGAAATCATCGTGCGCCTGCCCGAGAGCCTGCGTACCGATCTGGAAGCAATCAAACGACTGCCAGTGACTTTGCCCGCAGCGGATGCGCACAATCGACGCGGCTTCATTCAGCTGGCCGAGATCGCGACACTGGAACTGGCGCCCGGTCCGAACCAGATCAGCCGCGAGAACGGCAAGCGCCGCGTAGTCGTCACGGCCAACGTGCGAGGCCGCGATATCGGTTCATTTGTAGCGGACGCTGAACAGGCGCTGCAGAAAGTCCAGCTGCCCACGGGCTACTGGACCTTGTGGGGCGGTGCCTTCGAGAACCTGCAATCGGCCACAGAGCGTCTGAAGCTGGTCGTGCCTCTGGCGCTCTTTATGGTGTTCGTGCTGCTGTTTGCGATGTTCGGCAATCTGCGCGATGGCATGCTGGTGTTCACCGGCATCCCCTTCGCGCTGACCGGCGGTGTGCTGGCCCTGTGGCTGCGCGATATTCCCTTCTCCATCTCGGCGTCGGTCGGCTTTATTGCGCTCTCCGGCGTCGCCGTGCTGAACGGACTGGTGCTGATCTCATTCATTCGCAGCCTTGAAGAGCAGCGGCTGTCGCTGGATGATGCGATACGCGAAGGCACCATGACACGCCTGCGACCGGTGCTGATGACGGCGCTGGTCGCCTCGCTGGGATTTTTGCCGATGGCGATCGCCACCGGCACCGGCGCCGAAGTGCAACGGCCGCTGGCGACCGTGGTCATCGGCGGTATATTGTCATCGACCGTGCTGACGCTGCTGGTGCTGCCGATGCTGTATCAGATGGTGCACCGGCGTCGCGCTGCCACGGGCTGAGTACGGAACATCGTCAGTGAGGAGGTGATCATGAAAGCAGCATCGGCTCTTGGGATGGCGCTGGCGGCTCTGCTGAGCGCCTGTTCGTCCGACCCGATGGAAGCCTGCATGAAGCAGGGGCTGGAGAAAAAGCTGCCGCCCGATGGCGGCGATCGCGGCGCCTATATCAAGGCGCGTGAGCAGGTTAGGATGGAGTGCGAGCGCAAGCTGAAATGAGGTTTCATGCGCTCTGCGGCTGATTTTCCGGAGTTATTATTAAATTCTTGGAAATTTACACCTGAAAAATTAAAGTCTGCCGATTATTCTGTTTATCATCATTTGGTTAATTTTTATTGCCTTCCCGTTAATGCGGGGGCAAGCTGAATGATGAAAACCACGCCCGTACTGCTTTCCTCTGCCGCTCTGATTCTGGCGGCCTGCGCATCGCCGCCGCCTCCGCCGCCGCCGCCAGCCCCCAAGATGCCCGACAATTATGTCGGCGAAGTCAGGAACGGTCTCAAGCATGGCGAGGGTGTGTATTCCTTCCCGAGCGGCAGCCGGTATGAAGGCCAGTTCTTTGACGATGTAAAGAACGGTCAGGGCAAGCTCAGCTTCGCCAACGGCGAGAAATACAGCGGTGAGTTCAGCAACGGCAAGATCACCGGTCACGGCACGCACGCGTTCCGCAATGGCGATGTCTATGTCGGCGAGTTCAACGAGAGTGCCAAGCACGGTCAGGGCGAGTATCACTTCGCAACCGGCGAAAAATATGTCGGCGAGTATGTGAAAGACAAGATTACCGGCAAGGGCATCTGGCTATACCGGAACGGTGATCGCTATGAGGGCGATTTCACGCAGGGTGTTCGTCATGGCCAGGGGGTATACAGCTTTGCGAATGGCAGCCGGTATGAGGGCAGTTTCGCCGCCAATTATTTCCACGGGCAGGGCACGTATGAATTTGCTGATGGCCGGGTGTACAGCGGCGACTTCGCGCATGACCAGATCACAGGCAAAGGAATTCTGGTGTATCCGAATGGCGAGAAGTACGAAGGTGAATTTTTCAACGGCCGCTACCATGGCCGGGGCACATTCAGCTTCGCGCAGGATCGTGTGCCGCTGGAAGGACTGTGGGAAGAGGGCCGGTTCATTCAGTACGACAGGGCGGCCTGGCGCTGAAATTCACACGGTCTCCCGCTGATCCACCTCCTGTTTCAGCGTCACCAGCAAATCCCGCAGCTCATTCAGCGTGCGCGTCTCGATCAGCGAATTCTCCGACAACGGCGCATAGGTTCGCGCGCGTGACAGGTACAGAATCAGCTCATTGAAGACCTCAGTCATCGCCAGCACTTCCTTGCTCTCGATATAGGCATCGGTGGTGATATCCACCAGCGAATTGGAGAAGCTGATGTATTCCGTCAGCGATTTCGACGCCATCAGCAGCAGCATGGCGATTTCCTGCGAGCTCATTTCATTCGCCGGCTTCGACAAAGCCCTCAGGCTGGCATTCAGGGCTTTGGCAGTTCTTTCCAGACTCAATTCATTCTCCCTGGCAGCGATTGCTTATGACATGTTCATGCCTTGCGCGAACATTGATGATTATCTTTGCAAGACTATTTTAATAAATAAATAATGTAAATTTCTTTTCGGAATTTATTTATTCGATTGCTGATATAGTTTCCCTGCTTATGTCGGGGACGTGGCTTATTCAATAAATCGGCTCTCGGGAGACTACCGATGTCCAGAAAAATCGCAAGCAGGATTTTTATTATTTTATTGGCAAGCACTCTGGGGCTTGCCGGTTGCGCATCGAACCAGCACGCTCATCCGCCATCGCCTTCGGTGCAGGTAGTCGCCCCCGCAGCGCCAGTCGCCCCGCCAAAAGTCGTGCCGCCTTCACTGGTCAGCAATGTGCCGCCCATGGGCAACGAGACCTCGGTGATCTTGTCGATCAATGTGAAAGCCGATGGCACGGTGGGCGCGGTCGGTATTATCGAGTCCAGTGGTTATATGGATCTGGACACGGCGGCAGCAGAGTCGGTGAAGCGATTCAAGTTTGCGCCGGCGACCGCGAATGGCAAGCCGATTGATTATGTGCTGCACCAGACGGTGAGTTACAAACTGGGGCAGTAATGAATCACTGCACAGCGCTCGCCCAAAATAAAAAGGGTTTCCGAAAAATACCGGAAACCCTTTTTTACGGATGCAGAGAAATTTAGCGTCCGAGATCTTTCGCCGACGTTCCCGCAATGCCCCAGTTCGTCTTGGGCACCTCGGAAATCAGGATACGTATCGTCTCTTTCGGTGCGCCCACCGCTTCATGCAGCGCCTGTGTGACTTTCTCGATCACGGCGCGTTTCTGGTCTTCGGTTCTGCCTTCCAGCATATGGATCTGGGCAAAGGGCATGGTGTTCTCCTCAAGTAGATAAGATCAGGCAGCCTTGGCCGCGCGTTCCTTGCGCTCGCGCGCCATCGTCATTGCCGTGTCTTCGATCATGTCTTCCTGACCACCCACCATGCCACGACGACCCAGCTCGACCAGAATGTCGCGTGCCGGGATGCCGTACTTGGCTTCAGCGCGTTTGGCAAACAACAGGAAGCTGGAGTACACGCCGGCATAGCCCAGCGTGAGGGAGTCGCGGTCAACGCGGATCATGTGGTCCATGATGGGTACGACGATGTCCTCGGCCACGTCCATGATCTTGAATACATCAACGCCCGTATCCACGCCCATGCGCGCGCAGACGGCAATGAATACTTCCATCGGCGTATTGCCCGCGCCTGCGCCCAGACCAGCAGCGGCGGCGTCGATGCGATTCGCGCCGCTTTCCACTGCCGCCACCGAATTGGCGACACCCATGGCCAGATTGTGATGGCCGTGGAAGCCGAGCTCAGTGTTCGGGTCGAGCGCCTGACGCACGGCATCCAGTCGCACGCGCACATCATCGGGCAGCATGTAACCGGCTGAATCGGTGATGTAGATGCAGTTCGCACCATAGCTTTCCATCAGCTTGGCCTGCTTGACCAGACCTTCCGGGCTGTTCATGTGCGCCATCATCAGGAAGCCCACGGTATCCATGTCGAGCGAGCGTGCTTTCTTGATGTGCTGTTCGCTGACATCGGCCTCGGTGCAGTGCGTGGCCACACGTATCGTGTGCACGCCAAGGTCTTTCGCCATCATCAGATGATCGACGGTGCCAATACCCGGGATCAGCAACGCGGAGATTTTCGCCTGCTTCATCAGGGGGACCACCGCGCCCAGATACGCCTCGTCGGTATGGGCAGGGAATCCGTAGTTGACCGACGAGCCGCCCAAGCCATCGCCATGGGTGACTTCGATGTACGGCACGCCTGCACGGTCGAGACCGGTGGCGATATCTTTCATCTGCTGCAGCGTCATCTGGTGACGCTTGGGGTGCATGCCGTCGCGCAGGGTCATGTCATGAACGGCGACTTTTTTTCCTTTGATCGTCATGGAATTCTCCTTGGTGTCAGGCAGCGACAGCGGTCGGTTCGAGCTTCAGCCGACCGGCAATGATTTCTTCGGCAAACATCTCGGCGGTGCGCGCGCCGGCCGCGGTCATGATGTCGAGATTGCCTGCGTATTTCGGCAGATAGTCGCCCAGGCCTTCGACTTCCAGAAAGACCGACACGCGCTTACCGTCAAATACGGGGCCATTCACCAGACGATAGCCGGGCACATACTTCTGCACTTCCTTGATCATGTCGTGAATCGATTGCGTGATCTTTGCCTGATCCGGCTCGCCTTCAGTCAGGCAGTGCACGGTATCGCGCATGATCAGCGGCGGCTCGGCGGGGTTGATGATGATGATCGCCTTGCCTTTTTTCGCGCCGCCAACCTTTTCGATCGCGCCCGCAGTGGTGCGGGTGAATTCATCGATGTTCTTGCGCGTGCCGGGGCCGGCGCTGCGCGAAGACACCGTGGCGACGATCTCGCCATACGCGACCGGCTGCACGCGTGAGACAGCGGCGACCATCGGTATCGTCGCCTGTCCGCCGCAGGTCACCATGTTCACGTTCATCTCGCCACGGCCCACATGTTCTTTCAAGTTCACCGGCGGCACACAGTAAGGGCCAATCGCCGCGGGCGTGAGATCGATCATCAGCACGCCCAGTTCATTCAGCTTGCGCGAATTCTCTGCATGTACATAGGCCGAGGTCGCGTCGAACGCGATCTGCACGCCATCGGCAAGCACATGTGGCAGCAGGCCATCGACGCCTTCGGCGGTGGTCTTGATGCCCATCTCGCGCGCGCGCTTCAAGCCATCGGATTCAGGATCGATACCCACCATCCAGACCGGCTCCAGTACCGGCGAGCGTTTCAGCTTGGCGAGCAGGTCGGTGCCGATATTGCCGGGCCCGATCAGCGCGCATTTGATTTTCTGGCTCATGTTCAGAGTCTCCTATGCAGTCAAGACATTCAAAAAAACCGATTACCCCGCGCTGGCGATCAGACGAGGCTACGAACAACACCGCCATCCACCCGCAGTGCCGCGCCGTTGGTGGCGGCGGATTTCGGACTGCAGACATAGGCGACCATGGAAGCGACTTCTTCCGGCTGTATGAAACGGCGCAGCAGTGAGGTCGGACGCGCATTCGCAAAGAAGGCAGCGGCGGCTTCGTCAAAGCTGAGACCCTGCTGTGCAGCGAGCTTGTCAAAGAAATCCTTCGCGCCCTCGGTCAGCGTGGGGCCGGGCAGCACGCTGTTCACCGTGACGGCCGTGCCCGCGCAGGTCTCGGCCAGACCGCGTGCGACCGACAGCTGCGCGGATTTGGTCATCCCGTAATGCACCATCTCCGCCGGCGGGCAGATGCCCGACTCGCTGGAGATAAACACGATGCGCCCGCGATGGCGTGACTTCATCCCCGGCAGAAAGGCGCGCGAGAGTCGCACGCCGCTCATCACATTCGTCTCGAAGAAGCGTGTCCAGTCGGTGTCGGGGATTGATTCAAACGGTTTCGGATCGAAGATGCCGAGGTTATTCACCAGAATATCCACCTCGCCTATCGCATCGATCAGTTGCTGGCAGCCTTCTGCGGTGCCGGCATCGGCGGCGATGCCCGTCACTTGCGCATCGGGCAGGGCGGCTTGCAGGCGCTTCACCGCTGCGTTGACGTTACTCGCGCGGCGACCATTGATCGTCACCTGCGCGCCTTCTGCCGCCAGTGCGTGTGCGATTGCATAGCCGATGCCCGCGGTGGAGCCGGTGACGAGTGCGGTGTGTCCTTTGAGTTGTAAATCCATGTTTTTCTCTTAATGATGTCCGGCATGCAGCCACGGCTTCAGCACCCGCGTCAGCTGCGGCGCCACTACCCAGGTCATGATCAGCACGACCAGCATCGTCAGCACCATCACCCGCGGCACCAGTGGCCACGGCGCGAGCGTGTCGCCCAGCAGCGTGAACAGCAGCAGCACCGTCGGGAAGATGCCCAGCCAGGTCGTGATCGCGACTTTCCAGCGCGGCGGTGGTGTTTGCCGCGTGCCGGTCATGAACCAGTGCGCCATGCCGATTACCTGACGCATCTGCGCCGGGCCTTCGGTTAACGGATCGATCGCCGCCAGTCCGAGTGCGCGCGCTGGTGACGATTGCCATGCCTGCAGATGTGCATCGCTATCGAACGCGAACACCACCTGATACAGACCCGGTTCCTCGGCGGTCGGCTTCACCAGCTGGCTCCCCAGATGACCGGGGAATTCTTTTGCGGCGGCCATCATGTTCCCCATCAGCGACTCGAACGCCGTCTCATGGCCCGGCTTGATGCGCCGGGTCACGAGCACGGTGACGGCGGTTGGATGGTGGGGAGTGCTCATGCCGTCCTCTCAGTCGACAAAGCGCATCGATACCGAGCCCAGATCCTGGAAGCGCACCAGGATGTTGTCGCCGGCCTGCACCGGAATGGCTTCGGTCACGCCGCCGGTCATGATGAAGGTACCCGCCGGGATTTCCTGTCCGCGCGCGCCCAGATGATTCGCCATCATCGCAATCGCCGCCGCCGGATGACCGAGCACCGCAGCGCCGGCGGCCATTGCCATGATCTGGCCATTCTTCTCCAGCACCACGCCCAGCGTGCGCAGATCGAGTTCTTCGACATTGCGCGAGCGGCCGCCGATCACGAAGCGCGACGCCGAGGTGTTATCAGCGACCACGCTCTTCAGATCGAATTTGAAATCACGATAACGGCTGTCGATGATCTCCACCGCCGGAATGACAAAATCAATCGCGGCCATCACCGCACCTACATGACAGCCGGGGCCTTTCAGCGGCGCCTTGGTGACGACGCAGATCTCGGCTTCGACTTTCGGATGAATCAGCTCCGACATCTTGATGTCGCCGCCATCCGGACGCGCCATGTAATCGCTGACAAAGCCGAACACGGGCACGTCCACGCCCATCTGCTTCATTTTCGCGAACGAGGTCAGGCCGGCCTTCAGGCCGACGGTCTTGTTGCCGCGCGCTTCCTTGCGCGCGCGTATCGTGTCCTGAATGGTGTACGCATCATCCCAATCCATCTGCGGATAATCATCGGTAATCTTCAGCACATCGCGGGCTTCGAGCTCGGCAGATTCCAGGTGCGCGGCGAGCTTGTCTATCGTGGCTTTATCGAGTTGCATGACTATCTCCGATCAGATGAAACGCACCGAGGTGCTGCCCAGTCCGCCGACCGAGCAATGCAGGCTGTCGCCGGCCTTCACCGGCACCAGTGGCGATTGCGAGCCGGACAGGATCACGTCGCCGGCTTTGAGCGTGATGCCGAGGCGACCGAGGGTGTTTGCCAGCCACGCGACCGCATTCACCGGCGAGCCCTGCACCGAGGCGCCGCAGGAGGTGCTGATGATTTCGCCGTTCTTGTCCAGCACCATGCCGGCCAGCGCCAGATCGAGATCACGCGGGCTCTTGCGCGTGCCGCCCAGCGTGAACACGCCGCAGGAGGCGTTATCTGCCACGGTGTCCTGAATCTTGATCTTCCAGTCCTTGATGCGCGAATCGACGATCTCGAAGCAGGGCATCACGCAATCCGTTGCGCGCAGCACATCGGCAGCGGTGACGCCGGGGCCGGTCAGGTCTTTCGCGAGAATGAACGCGACTTCGGCTTCGGCTTTCGGCGCGATCATCTTGCTGGTGTCGACGGCTTCGCCTTCATTGAACACCATGCCCGAGAGCAGGTGGCCAAAGTCCGGCTGGTTCACGCCCAGCATGTCCATCACGATCTTGCTGGTCACGCCGATCTTTTTGCCGACGACGGTTTGTCCGTCCTGCAGCTGGCGCTCGATCATGCGCAGCTGAATCTGGTACGCATCGTCGATACTGATATCCGCTTCGCGGTTGGTCAGCGGCTCGATGGGCACGCGTGACACCAGCGATTGGTACAGCTCGTCGCCGTACTGCTGGATTTTCTGAACATTCATGGGCATGAGAATTCTCCGGTTTAGATCTTGATCATGACGTTACGCAGGTCGGTGTAGAACTCCAGCGAGTGCACGCCGCCTTCACGGCCGATGCCTGAGCCCTTCGATCCGCCGAACGGTGTGCGCAGGTCGCGCAGGAACCAGCTGTTGATCCAGCACAGGCCGACATGAATCGCATTCGCCATCCGCGTCGCGGTGGACATGTTCGAGGTCCAGATCGAGGTCGCCAGACCGTATGAGGTGTTGTTCGCCAATTCGATCGCTTCTTCTTCGGTGTCGAACGGGGCGATATGGCAGCAGGGGCCAAAGATCTCCTCGCGGATGATGGGCGAATCTTCCGGCAGGCCGGTCCAGATCGTCGGCTGCACCCAGTGGCCGTTCGCATACTCGCCGCTCATGGTCGGCTCGCCACCGCCGGTGACGACGGTCGCGCCTAGTGCCTTCGCCTTTGCGTAATACGACATCACTTTCTGCTTGTGCTCGGCCGAGATCAGCGGGCCAAGACCGACGCCCGGCTCATGCGAGGGGCCGATCTTCAGCGCTTCGGCTTTTTCTTTCAGCGTCTTGACGAATTTGTCGAAGATGGGGCGTTGCACATAGACACGCTCGGTGCCGAGACAGACCTGACCGCAGTTTTCGAAAGAGGAGCGCATGATGCCCGCGATCGCTTTGTCGAAATCCGCGTCGGCAAACACGATGCCGGCATTCTTGCCGCCGAGTTCAAACGACACCGGACGCACGCCTTTGGCAGCAGCGGCCATGATCGCCTCGCCGGTGCGGGTTTCGCCGGTGAAGGTGATGCCATCGACCTCAGGATGTTTGGTCAGGAATTCACCGGCTGAATTCGGGCCAAAGCCGTGCACGACGTTGTAGACGCCTTTCGGGATGCCGACCTTGTTCATCACTTCACCGAGCAGCGTCGCGGTGGCCGGCGTCTCTTCCGAAGGCTTGACCACCACCGCATTGCCGCAGGCCAGGGCGGGGCCGACTTTCCAGGTCATCAGCAGCAGCGGCAGATTCCACGGGCAGACCACAGCAATCACGCCCAGCGGCACGCGCACGCCATAGCTGATCGCGGTGCCGCCGTCCGGCGTGGTCATCTGAAAGCTCTCGGTCGGCGCGTTCTTGATGATGTCGGCGAATACCTTGAAGTTCGCCGCCCCGCGCGGAATGTCGATATGCGAGGCCAGCGAATGCGGCTTGCCGGTATCGGCGAGTTCAGCATCCAGAAAATCATCGAAGCGGCGATTGATTTCATCTGCCACTTCATACAGCAGCTCGACGCGCTTGACGACGGAAAGCTTGCCCCAGTCGCCCTTGAGCGCCGCGCGGCCTGCTCTGACCGCCGCATCGACTTCGGCCTGACCGGCTTCATGCACATGACCGATGACCTGATTGCTGACCGGCGTGCGCTTCTCGAAAGTTTTTCCGGTGGCGATGAATTCGCCGTTGATGAAATTATGGAATTGTTTCATGGTCTTCCCCGTGTTTTCTGTAATGAGCTTGTTCTGTTCAGGCGAGGCCGATGGCCTGCAGGCCGGCGCGCGCGCATTCCTCATCTTGCTCGGCCGAGCCACCCGAGACGCCAATGCCGCCGATGCGCACACCGCTCTCCACGATGGGCAGCCCACCACCAAAGATCACCAGTCGCGGACGCAGCGGCAGGCCGGCCTTCAGTGCGGCGTCGCCTTCAAGGATGTTCATCCACTGGCTGGTCGGGAAGCCGAAGCTGGCAGCGGTATACGCCTTGTCGATGGCGATATCGATCGAATGCAGGAAGGCTCCGGGCATGCGCAGGAAGCCAGCCAGCGTGCCGCTGCTGTCGGTGATCGCGACATTGATCGCAATGCCCATCTGCCGCGCATGCGAGACGGTGGCAGCGAGCGCCTTGCTGGTGGCTTCGACGGAAATGACGGCGGTGTTGACGCTTTGGCTCATGGCGATATCTCGGTTGATATGTGTGTAGGGTAGAGAAGCAGGGCTATACTGTCCAATACTGAATTTTTAGTTCACAATACCTTTCAGGTATTGGATAACAGGAGGCCCCATGGATCTGCGACAGATGCGTTATTTCCTCGCGCTCGCTGAAGAGCGAAACTTCACACGCGCTGCCGAGCGCCTGCA
>JACCDP010596935.1_pt1 | contig 42466 bp, 19 predicted proteins | sample 7445841 | NCBI WGS metagenome assembly JACCDP01 (sample SAMN15323441, study PRJNA562643) | freshwater metagenome | isolation source: river surface water | place: USA:Blue River Watershed | collected 2017-08-17
ACAGTAGTATCGATTATACTGTTCATACTGATAGACTCTCTCATTGAGGGTTGTTAGGTCAAGTGGATTATCATCTCCATCTTCATCATCACTATCGCAACGTTCAACTTTCATAGCTGCTTCTTCTTGCATCATCTCAGCTGATACTTCAATAAGATTCTCATGTAATATATATTTGTTTGGTAGCACTTGTTTAGAGCCGTTCTCCGTGGCTTGTAAAATGGTCTCCTGTAGTATCTTTTTTGGCTTGTATTCATCGGTATCCAATGAGGGATAGAATCTTTGCAACTTTGTATCAGCATTCTTGCTACATTTATATAGAGCTATATCTGCTTCTTCATTGCCAATGATTAGCAATGTATTATCAGTATCATGAACACGCTCACATATCTTACAGTACTCACTACAGTTGCGCCGAGGTCTAATGAATACACCAGTTGCCTTGATAGTGATAGTATCCCAATTACTTGGATTCACGCCAGGTATGTTGCCAATATGGTTAAGTACGGTAGCTATGAATTTATCTGAAAGATCAGTTCCCAAATTGGTAACGATCGCAGGCTGATATGTAAACTTGCTCAAGTTAACTTTCTTCAAGAAACTACTTGAGGTCCGAGTGATGAATGGTTCATCATACTTCTTGTAATTAAAGTTCTTGGTAAGTCGCATACAGAAGAACTTATCATGCTCGTGTTTGTACCCACCATAGATGGACAAAGATCCCATTCTTCGATAAGGTTGAGCATCGATTGCCCCTTTGATATCTCTATCAAGCCCATACATACGTAGATCCTTTAGAGTATTAGAGTAGTCGACTTGAGCGAACTCAGCAAACATAATCTTGTTAAGATCTTCTTCATCGTCATCTTTATCATCATCTTCTCTATCATTCATATCATTATGAGGAATATCTGTATGCATGTTAAATCCTTCCTCAACGATGACTTCATACAGTTCCTTACAGCATTCAATTGGTAGCACTACATTGAAGATGATATGAATAGAAAGTTTGAATGCTCCACCATCTTTAGGCCGATTACGCGTTGCTACACAATAATCAATCTTGCTACTCATGATCCCTTTAATCGCGAATGCATTATATGTAGCTGCTATGTAGATATTGGCTAAATGATTACAAGATTCCTCAATGAGTATCTGCGCGATATGGCTGGTATTCTCATTTTGAAGAAGATCTTCAAAGTTGACCTGAACAATTCCTTCTCGTTTGGTATAAGAGCTAAAGTAATTAACTAAATGAGCTAACTTTGTTCTAGATAAGAGCATGTCGATATCCAAGAAGAACTTAACAAGGTTGGGGTTGAAGATTACTTCATGCAACTCGATTCTTAGTCGGTTATGAGCGAACTTGATAAGTTCATCGGCTACTTCTGGATTGTAAATCCAATAGAACATTCGGTGTGTGTATCCATCAATGCTATTATGATACTCCGCACGTAGTAGCATGAAGAGATTCTTAATTGGGTAAAGAAGTTTCTTAGATCCTTGAACGATACCAAATTCATCTTCAACATAGTCATCTAATGGAGTCTGATCTGTCTCATCCATTTCATCATCAGATTCTTCGTGTTTGGAGTAGATGTATCTGGATGATTTCCAATCGGTACGAAAGTATCGATTAACTAAGAAGTTCTCAATATCACGGAACTGCTTGATAGTTTTGTCAATAACCATGATCTCTTCTTAGTATATTCACTATGGATCATATCAATTTTTTCATAAAAAAAAGAACCGCTCATGGGTTCTTATTAATGCATGGCAGCATTTCTACCAGTCGCAAAGGTAGAGCAAGGATGAGATATAGTCTCGCTTACGTCCTTTCCAAAGGATAATCGCTTCGAAGATGAGTGGGTGTACGTATACGCCATGATTAGCTTCATGGACAGATTCATCACTTACAATAAGCATGTATGGGAAACCTTCTTCACCTTCATCTTCTTTACCTTCTTCATCTTCTCCATCGCACCCCCCATTATCATTACCATAGATATTATAGTTTTTTAGTTCGTTATTACGGATAGCTTCAATACAAATCTTGCCATTTTCTGTTTCGAAGAACTCCATCAAATCATCCTTAATGTCTAACTCTTTAGCAAGGCGAGTAATGGAAACGAATCTACAGTATTTACCAATTTCATTGATTGTTTGCATTGGGATCTCTTTATTGATACCCGAATACATGAAACTGAAGTACTTCGGTACATAGGTTTGGTCGATTGAGGTATTCATTGCTTGAGACGATGCTTAGATTGCTATCTGGTATATTATTTATAAAAAAATTCAATTTTAAGCAGATAACCAAAGCCATCATGTACCTCTACCGATATGGTACATTAGATGTAAAGAATAGATGTAAACATCTGAGATTGGTATTGTTCTTTGATATTCAATAGGCAACCATTGACGTAATTTTCTAGATTGTTAAACTCATTGAGATACTCTTCAAGTTGAGCAACTGTCCTTAAAGATCCTTCTTCGATATCTTGAATGAGACGATACGAGATATCTGTCCCGGCTGTGCGATAGGTAACAAGAATATTTAAGATATCTTGTTTCTTGCTTTCAGCCTTATCGACTCTTTGAATATTCAATCTAAATGTTTTCTCGTCGATGGATTTTTTTAATAATTTCAAACGCCAATCTTGATTGGTAGCATGCTGAGCAATAGTTTGGTATCTTGGGATAGATACCGCATGGTGATGAATGATTCGGATCATAAGCTTTTCCATATGCGCAACTCGATTATGTAGAGATTGTTTCTGTTTTTTTGTCATTTCTCGTACCTCGGGGCAGCCTGAATTGGGACTATTCATGGTACCAATAACCATAAATTTGATGCCAGTCATGATACTTAAGATATGATGGTTATTCAATTGTTGCCCGCATTGTATGTCCAATGGGTTACGAGTATTAGCTTGCCCACGGGTGCGTTGCCATTCAAACCAATGCGGGTTATGAATAGCGCCCTTAACAATACGAAGTGACTTCCAATCAAATGCTGTATGGCAATTTGTGCAGAACATTTGATGGCAATTGCTAAGAACTGTCCCATCTGTGTATAAAAACTTATTGTTTCCATCTAGAGTGAAGCCGTAGTACTTGCCAAACTTGTATTTACTAATCTCGATGGTGCTATTAGTAATTTCATTGGTAATCGGATCGATCTTGAACCCAAATAGTTTCTTCTTAGCTTCCATATCAAGCTCCATGAAGAGATCAACTGTGATAGCAAATACTCTCCCATGAGGATTTCTTAATATCAATGTATGCTTGCTGTTGACGATATACGTCTCACCCTGTGATTGTTTGACTTCAAATAACTGATCCATTCCTTCGAATGTGTGCAGCACATTGCGGATACAATGGTCATCCCCGACCAATTGGTCACCAATCTTTATCTCATTAGCGCATTTGTTTATACCATTTGCAAGCGGGATAATAGTGTTCTTGTGGAAGCAACCTTCGATCTTGTGGATTGGGGAGCTGCACGATGGACATGGTTTGGAAGTTTCTTCAATGAATGAAATTGTTTTAATAATCTCCTCATCGCAAGTATGCTTGCTTTCGTCGTTACCTTTAATAATTTCTCGGCAATTATTACAAGAGATGAACGAACATATCTTGCAAATGAAATTACCTTTAGATGTTCGTTTTTCCAAACTTAACATACCAACGCAATCTTGATAAGGGCACTTCCGGACAAATGTTCTGGATACCTTTTCTTCTTTGTTCTTCAACTTGCCGATTTGCTCCCTAATCACTTTCACTTCATCTTCCATTTGATCAGTCACATTCAATGATTCTTTTTTAGCCTCATACTCCTCGATACACTCATTAATACGCATCACTTCCATAGACTTAATAAAGTTAGATAGATCTTGCATACGATTTTGTCTCAATTCTTGATACTTATGCCCTAAATCAGAAATAGAACTTTCCAGCTGAGCTATTTCTTGTTCCTGTTCAATCAATAATTGAGTAGCGGGGAAGAATGTCTTCTCACGGTCAAATAAAATTGCTTCGCGAATACTCTTGTATTCTTTGTTCATGAATGAAACACCCATTATACTGTACAAAGAGGCACGGTCAAACTCGTACCCACAACCCATACACTTAAAGTAATGTGCAGGATCAGTTGTGTAGCGACGAAAACAGCGTTTGCAGCACGATAAGCTGCAAGAGATACAAATTACTTCACGGTTAATCTTGTTATAATCTTCGACACAAATGGTGCAAGACATATTGATGCAGTCGTAGTATAGTACTTGGTATATTTACTTGTTAACCCATCAATTTTACTCATGAAGTAGTCAAACAAGTAACAAAAAAAAGAAACCAAATGGTATCATCATACAGTGATCAGACATGAGAATCTTTATATGCGTTGATAGAACTGAAGTATCTTTTGGTTAGCAATAAAGGATGTTTCCTTCAATCCAATGATCTTGAGTCCATCAATAGAGCGTACTCTGGATACAGCTACGTAAGCTTGACCATCAGCGAATACTTTGGACAGATCAACTTCCATGATAGATGTTGTCATACCTTGGCACTTATGAATGGTAAGCGCCCATCCTAGTCTCACTGGAAGATACTCGAGCACATACTCAGGGTTATCATCTTCATCGATGCAATCAGGATCAATAAGTTTCTGATAAGGAACCTTGACTATCTTATTCGAACCTACCTCCATCATATCAATAGACTTCTCATTCATGGCAACGACTAAACCTTGCGATCCATTGGCAATTGATTGTTTACCATTCATACTCACATTGAATGTAACAACTATTTGAGCCCCAACCTTCAAGACAACTTCTGAAGGAATAGACTCAGCCTTAGCTGATAGCTCTACTTTTTTTTCGTCAAGAGAGATAGGTATGATTGGGTATACTTTGATATCACCTTCAATCTTGTTAAGTTCCTTTTGGTTGATAGCATCGACCTCTCTATTAGTTGAACACACTTTCATTGGCTTCACATCATCGCCAAATAAGTTTCTATCAATATCATTACATAACTTGAGACGGTCATACGATTCTCTTGATAACTTACCTACTCTAGCTTCTGAGAGTATTTGTTGGAACTCAATGTTGTCTTGTCTAAAGCACTTGGTGAATTGAATAACAGCTGGGTTCAATGCCTTGTAGCTAGAAGAGTCAATGAAGAAGCGACCTTGTACTGGTGGTAACTGATGAAGGTCTCCAACAAAGATCATTTGAATTCCTCCGAATGGCTCAGTGTTTTGTTTGATGAGTGATAGGTACTTTGAAATTTTAGTAAGTAACTCATCATTAATCATTGATACTTCATCGATAATAATCGTAGCTACGTTCTTCAATTCTTTATACTTGGGTCTCAATCGAAACACTGTCTTGACTTTTTCATAGAGCTTCTCTACTGGTAAGCGGGCAAGACCAATTCCCAAATATGAATGAAGCGTTCGTCCATTAATAATCTCAGCGGCTTTACCTGTAGATGCAGTAATAGCAACACGCGATGGCTCATCTGGACTATCATGTAGCAAACGTAATTCCTTGATAACGTGATCAATAGCAAAAGATTTCCCATACCCAGCGGGCGCTGTTAGGAAAAGACTATTCCCTTTCATAGCCAATGATATGAAGTTCTTTTGTTCTTCACTCAAACTGGACATGTTAGGGTCGATACTATCCAGTTCCGTATAAGATCGCACTGTAGAACACCCATCTGAGTCGTCACTACTATCTTCCAATGATAGTATGCTAGAGAGAGAGGGTTCTTGGTAATCGATTTCAATAGCACCATTATTGTCGGTAATTAATTTGCGGATGATAGTTATCATTTCATGCTCTAATTGTTTCATGGATAAGTTAGTCTCATGCATGATTTGGATGAATGAATCATGTTGCATACACGCATTAATCAGAGCTGAGTTCATAGAGACTTTTTAGTTAGGGAACCATCAATTTTTTACAAAAAAAACAAGCTGGAAGCTTACTATAAGAGGTGGTCAGACTCATACAGCTGCAACCATGATTATATCACATGTTGAGATCGGGATACTCAGCATGAAATACAACCATTTCTTGTTATGATTTAGGCTTTGCTCTTGCCCTTGCCCTTGCTAGTACTCTTACTCTTACCCTTACTAGTAGTCTTAGTCTTTGGCTTCTCCTCTAACTCAGACTCAGGTTCATCCTCCTTACCATCGCTGTCATTATCATCCTCATTGTCATCACCGTCTTCATCCTCATTGTCGTCGTCATCATCATCGTCATCATTGTCAGATTCACTCTTCATAGTCAATGCATGATCATCTGGATTCTTAATAACGCGGCGTTTCTCTTCCGGCACTTTCTTGGTAGCTTTGGTAGCTTTAGCAGCTTTGGCAACCTTGACAGCACTTGGTTTAGAACCACCTTCGCCATCGGTTGTTTCACAATCATTCTTAGGCATTTCTGTCTTAGTTACCTTTGGAGAGGCACTTTGAACAGTCTTTCCCGCAACTTTCTTCTTAGGATCTTCTATGATAAATGTTTCAAGATACTTGATCTTGTCACGCTTAGAAGCTTTCTCTAGAAGTTTTGTGAATACAAATCCCTTCTCGGCACTATTATATTCTTCTTTCTCATCCAATTCTTGCACCAATTGTTCTACTAAATCCAAATATTTCTGACTAGTTAACTTGTTCATAGAAACATGTTTGCCAGCTAAAGTATTCAGGTAGTTTTGTTTGATGCACTTGGCGATATCGTCAATGTCAAATGACAATGTTTCAATCTTTGGATTAAGAGCAATCATCGACTTGTTGATAGTGTATCCCCAAGTAAGATCTGATTTCGGAATTTCTTGTCGAGGCGTTTTCAGTCTTGCAGTCTTATTCTTCTCATTGATATCCTTATTGAAAGATGCGATATTAGCCTTGACTGAAGTTCGGTAAGGTGTAGTCAAATCCTTTTTCACATATCCAAGTATGCGTTCAATATCTGCATTCGCGTCAAGCAACTGAGCTTTGGCTAATGGGATAATGATATCATCATCATTGACTGATTTGAGAACTGATTTGACATGTGCCTTTGATCCTTTGATAATTTGAACAAATGATTTGGGTTTGAAAGTTTCAAGCATCTTACTGATTAACGCAGATGGTTTCATCTTATCAGCCAAGTTGAGTACAATTTCTTTCTTCTCACTGCGAATCTTTGCAAGTTGCGTAGGAGCATTCTTATCAAAGTCAGTATCATATGCGATGATAATAGCAAAGTGTGTCATCTTAGAAGAAACCATCCTGTTCAAGATAGTTTTAGAAATCTTACTCATGAAGATGCTGAACAAGGTTTCACCCATGATCAACACATTGCGTCTCTCAGCATTATCGCCATTCATGATGAAGGCTTTGAAGGAAGCATATGTGATGAAATAATTCTCAACCTCAGTTTCATTCTCAGTTGAAGTAACTGATATGATATCTCTATCCATTTCAAATCCTGCACTGGTTAAGACAGCTATCATTTTAGATTCGGATGATGTAAAATCCATGTAGAAATATTTCAAGTTAATGAAAAACTCCAAAGGATATTGTCCGAAAATGATTAGTTTCAACAAGGATAAGAATGAGTGGATTAAGTCAAATTGCTTAGAAAGAGATTCCATTGCAAAGGCCCAAGCTAGATTCTTTTTCTCATCTTGCTCAAGGTGAGCATTACAGAGAGCAGTAATAGCTTGGATGCTTTGTTTTTGGGTTTCCATCATTGATGACATTGTTCGTAGGCAATTGGTCGGATCTGAGATCTACGTTGGTGTATATTTATGGGGAGAATATCAATTTTAAGCCCACTAGAAACGCTCTTGAAACGGGCAAAAATAGGTCAAAAAAACAGACTTTTGGAAATGCAAATATGCATATTGCAGCACTATTTGGCATCAATGTGATTATCAATGTATTCGATGATATCTGTATCTACAATAAGGCTATATTTATTTCCGCTCTTGGTGTAGTATCTATTTTTGTCATCCGTATAGTAGATCTTTCCTCTGAGGACAAACTCTTTTAACTTAAGCATATCGTCGGCACATGGACTCTCATATTGCATGTCCTTATCCAAGTCTGGTAAATAGACAGGGCTCCCATCAGTAGGCGCGCATGAGTAGCAATCAAAGTTGAGTTTCTTATTGAAAGCTTTACAGTCGATAGCTGTGGACGCCATGAGCTTAGTCATCTGAGAATTGATTTCATACTTCTTAACCGATTCTGTAAACAAGTACACGTCAGTTGGATATTCTGGCTGCTTTTGACCTTCTGGATAATCTGCCAAATAAAGATACACTTGAACGTTTCTTTCATTCTCTGGCAAATGATTATGAGACATATAACGAATACCTCTGGCCATAACTTGAAGACAACGTTCCCAGTTCCAATAAGGTTCAATGATATGAACATCTCTTGTACCCTTGGCGGAAAGACCTTCAGCACCCGATGAACTAATCAGCAATACTGTTAGTTTGGTATCTTTTTTATTGTATTCGGCTAATGTCGCAGTTCTATCTTCAGGCGAGACATCACCAGTATAGATGCCGTAGTAACCATTCTTAGATTCTTCTGAAGAACTACTTGGAGTAAATCTTTTGTATCCCAATTGTTCCAAGTACTCACCCATAGGTTCGATACCTGCCTTTACAAAGTTAGAGTAAATGATAGCTTTACGCCCAGGTTTGATTCTTGTCCCAATGAGATACATCTTGGGTGAGCATACTTTCATATCAGCACAGTCTTCTCCTTCTGGGATATAAATGTTACTTAACTGTCGAGACTTAATGCGATATGATGTGCTTCTACTGAATGTGCTACTCTTAGTGAGAGCACCCCCAAGGATATGCTTGAGCGGTTGCATTTTTTTCTCAAAGGAACCTTTGCCCCTGATAGCTTGTTTGACTTCCATACGTTCCTTCTCTCTGGCACCTAGATAAGCGCCAAATTGTTGCGGAGACATTTTCACAAGATCAACCTTGATTGGTAATCTATCAGGGTAGTTCTCTTTCTTGATAGTTTGTTTAAGCATTGGATAGAATCCTTCGACTTTATGCTCAAATAGCTCACCCTTGTACGAGACTAATCCTTGTATTCGATTGCGTAGCTTATTAGTATTCTTGAGCGTGATTGATTTCTCATCAATGAAGTACTTGATAAAGGTTTCATTATCTTCTGGGAGCAATGTTCCATAATGACCATCTGACATTCTGATTGGACCCTTTACAATGTTGAGCGCGATGATTGCTTCAAATATGTTATTGATGATACCCGATGCCGTTAAGAGAAGAATCTTCACATTCTTTGCCTTCATTAATAAATCATATAAGCCAGTAGCATTCTTAGATCCATTGGACATACCGGTGAGCATATTGTGTGCTTCATCGATGATGATGAATGAGTTATCCAATGAGCCAAGAGTCTTAATATCTAATCCAGTCAACTCATCTACTTGTGTTTCTAATTTGGTAATTAAGTTAGATGCATTTGTGGATATATACTCATACCGTTCTATAGACTTTTGAGGAGCCATCTTTTTTAGTTCCGATCTGAAGTTATCATGCAAAGACTTTGGCGCCATTACTAATACTCTATTGAATCCTCTCATTGATTCCGCTATTGCAATCGCAGTGATAGTCTTACCCGATCCTGTTCCATGGAATAAGAGTAGCCCTCTTGCTGTATTATTATTGTTGAAATAATCAACGACTTCTTGCTGATGAGGCTGAAGAGTAATGTTCCTGCTCATGGTTAACGTATATATTGGTAGCTTTATTATATGACAAAAAAAGAAACAAGACTCTATTAGAGTTAGTTGGTTAGATTGATACCCTCCTGGATAATAGCAAATGGGTCTTTTAATGAGCAACCAGAAGCGTATATTTTTCTAATTGATGGTAGCAGATCCAAATCAAATTCAGTAACTGCGGTGTTAGATACATCTACATACTCAAGGCTTAGTAGCTCTGGTAAAGCTTCGATATTAGTAGAAGCTGCCGACAATGATACCAGATTAACTAATTCATCTGGAACACTATTAAGCTTCGACTTGTTAGCATTGATTACTATCAAAGCATATAGTGTATCAGGAATGGTCTCTATTTGAGTTGATTCGATGCTAAGATGTTCCAATCTAAAAAGAGTGTCTGGTAGCGTTTTAAGTGATGAGTTATTAGCATTAAGCTTCTTAAGCTTAGGAAGATCTGGTAAAGATTCTATGCGCGTGTCCATCATGAATAAACATTCTAATGACGGGTAAGAAGGGATGGTTGTGATATTCGTTTCTCTTATGATGAGCAACTTGATAGATGCGAGTTGTGGAGGTAAAGAAGTAACATTTGGGCATCGACAACAGTTAATGGAAACAAGCGAATCAAGCTGTTCTTGGGTAAGGTTATCGCAAAAGAGACACATTTTTTTGATACTATACTATAAACGTTTAACTAAAAATACACGTTTGCGGTATATTTAATGGTGAGGAATAGCCAACCATTTAATCCTCTAACACCAGTTGACCCAACAGTTATTAGTTCTCTTACAGGAACTAACAATAATACTGGGATCTATTTGGATGCTGATGGAACTAATAGCTCTCTATTATGCCGGACTGCAAATACAAATAGTATCTATGTGGATAAGTTCCAGAACGTTGGCATCAATACGACCTACCCAGCAGCTCAGCTAGATATCAATAGTGCTGATGGTGTTGCGCTCCAACTCACTTATAATGGTACTAGTAACGTTTCTATCTTATCGGTATCTTCAACTGGCATACTCGACCTCAATGCTTCTGGTAGAGATGTTACTATCAATGCTGCCAATGATTTCAATATCAAATCGCATAATGGTAGCACTACTGGTCTTCGATTGAATGGCAACTTGATAACGGCTAGTGCTACAGAACTTAATTATGTCGACACAACTGCAGGAACAGCTGAAGCCAGTAAAGCACTTGTAGTAGATGCAAGTAGAAACATATCAAACATTGGAACTCTTTCTGCTACTTCATTAACAGGAACTCTCACTACCGCTAATCAATCTGCTATTACAACAGTAGGCACGCTGACCAATATTGCTACAAGTGGTACGCTAACTATGGGAAGTACGGTTATTAGTGCGTCTGAAATCGCTGTACTTGATGGAGTAGTTGCAGGAACAGCTAGTGCGAGTAAAGCATTAGTGCTCAGTAGTGGTTCATCTATCTCAGGTATTAATTCTGTATCTTGCGCATCGTTAAATATTAATATTGCAAGTAAAACTTATACAACGGTAAACAATTTTCTATCATTAATATGCAGCACTACTGCGGTTACAAATACAGCTGCTGCTGCTAATAGTACCGATAGTGCTCATATGATGCATATGCTTATTTCTGGGCCAGTAGTATCAGCTACAAATACTAATGTAACTACAACAACTGCCTCAACCTTATATATCAATGCCCCACCGACATCTGGAACCAATATGACTATTACTAATTCATATTCTCTGTATGTCGGTACAGGTAATTGCTACTTTGGCGGAACGTTAAGTTTGCAAGGCACTATATTTACATCAACTCAAGCTGGTTATTTAACATCGATAACTCCAGGTACGGCTAGTGCCAATAAAGCACTTGTGCTGGATTCTAGTTTGAATCTAACAGGTATCCACACACTCACGGTTGATACATTAGTAACTACTAATCTAACTGGTAATTTTGCAAACTTAACTTTGAGTGGTACATTGACAATGGGTTCGACTATAATTAGCGCATCTGAGATCGCTGTGCTCGATGGTGTAGTTGCTGGAACCGCAAGTGCAAGTAAGGCATTGATACTTGATAGTAGCTCAGGTATTTCAGGTATTAGTTCAATCGGAACTACAACACTTGTCCTTGGAGGTACTACGCTTACATCTACACAAGCTGCGTATCTGACACCTTTGACACCAGGAACGGCATCTGCCAATAAGGCATTAGTTGTTGATAGTAATAATAGTATTTCTGGTATTACTTTGTTATCTTGTAGTTACTTTCTTTCGGCCATTTCATTAAAAAATTATTCATCAGCAGCAACATTTCGTTCAGCATTATTCAACACTACGACCTGTAACAATACAGTTACTGCTTCTGGCGGGACAGATACTACTCATCAAGTACATGTACAGATAAATGCTCCAACTTTAACAGCTACCAATACAAATGTTACTACAACCGTAGCTTCGAGTTTATACATTGGAGGAGCTCCATCTGCCGGCACTAACATGACAATTACAGATGCATATGCATTATATGTTTTTAGTGGAACATGTTATTTTGGTGGTGTTTTGAGTCTTCAGGGAATCACTTTCAGTAGCACTCAAGCAGCTTATTTATCTTCACTCACCCCAGGGACGGCAAGTGCAAGTAAGGCTTTAGTGCTCAATAGTAGTTCCAATATTAGTGGGATCAATTCTGTAGGAACGACTACTCTTGTACTTGGCGGAAATACTCTTACTTCAACACAAGCAGCCTATCTTACATCTATTACCGCAGGTACTGCAAGTGCAAGTAAGGCATTGGTACTCAATAGTAGTTCATCTATCTCAGGTATTAACTCTTTATCAGCCACTTCACTTACAGGAACACTCACTACAGCCAATCAATCTGCCATCACTACGGTTGGTACCTTAACTAATATTGCCACAAGCGGTACCTTGACTATGGGTACTACTGTTATCAGTGAGTCTGAAATAGCAGTACTCGATGGAGTCGTTGCTGGGACTGCAGCAGCGGGTAAGGCTTTAGTATTGGATTCAAATCTAGATCTAACAGGAGTTCACACACTTGTGGTAGATACCTTATCGGCTAGCAATATAACAGGAACTTTATCAAACTTGACCTTAACTGGTACGCTTACTATTGGTACAACATCTATTAACCAAACAGAAATTGCAACGCTTGATGGAGTTGTCGCTGGGGTAGCAAGTACGAATAAGGCTCTTGTGTTAGATTCTAATTCTAATATCTCAGGTATCAACTCTTTATCTGCTACATCACTTACAGGAACACTCACTACAGCCAATCAATCTGCTATTACTACGGTTGGTACCTTGACTAATATCGCTACGAGCGGTACCTTAACTATGGGAACAACTATTATCAGTGAGACTGAAATAGCCGCACTCGATAATGTGGTCGCTGGTACAGCAGGTGCAAGTAAGGCTCTTGTGTTAGATGCAAATTCAGATGTATCTGGCATACACTCTCTTTCAGCTACTAACCTTACGGCTACTTCATTAACAGGAACACTCACTACAGCCAATCAATCTGCCATCACAACAGTTGGAACCTTGACTAATATTGTCACTAGCGGTACCCTGACTATGGGTAGTACTGTAATTAGCGCATCTGAGATCGCTGTTATAGATAATATCATAGCTGGGACAGCATCTGCAAGTAAGGCTCTTGTATTAGATATTAATTCAGATGTATCTGGCGTACACTCTCTTTCAGCTACTAATCTTATTGCTACATCTTTGACAGGAACACTCACTACGGCCAATCAATCCGCTATTACCACAGTTGGTACCTTGACTAATATCGCTACAAGTGGCACCTTGACTATGGGAAGTACTATTATCAATGAGGCTGAGATTATGGTTATAGATAATGTAGTCGCAGGTACCGCAAGTGCAAGTAAGGCTTTGGTGTTGGACACGAATTTAGATATCACTGGTATCCATTCATTATCAGCTACTAACCTTACAGCTACATCTTTGACAGGAACACTCGCCACTGCTAACCAATCGGCTATTACAACTGTGGGTACATTGACTAATATTGCTACTAGTGGTACCTTAACAATGGGTAGTACTGTTATCAACGAGGCTGAGATCGCGGTGCTTGATAATATAGTTGCTGGGATAGCAAGTGCAAGTAAGGCTCTTGTGTTAGATGCAAATTCAGATGTATCCGGTATTGATTCATTATCAGCTACTAATCTTATCGCTACATCTTTGACAGGAACACTTGCTACAGCCAATCAATCTGCTATCACTACTGTTGGTACCTTGACTAATATTGCTACAAGCGGTACTCTGACTATGGGGGCAACTGTGATCAATGAATCTGAGATTGCGGTACTCGATGGGGTAGTAGCTGGAACAGCATCGGCAAGTAAGGCATTAATACTCAATGGTAGTTCATCTATCTCAGGTATTAACTCTTTATCAGCTACCTCACTTACAGGAACACTCACTACAGCCAATCAATCTGCCATCACTACGGTTGGTACCTTGACTAATATTGTTACAAGCGGTACCTTGACTATGGGTAGTACTGTTATCAATGAGGCTGAACTTGCGGTACTTGATGGTATTACTGCTGGTATTGCATCGGCAAGTAAGGCATTAATACTCAATGGTAGTTCATCTATCTCAGGTATTAACTCTTTATCGGCCACATCTTTGACCGGAACACTCACCACGGCTAATCAATCAGCCATCACAACAGTGGGTACTTTGACTAATATCGCTACGAGTGGTACCTTGACTATGGGTACTACTGTGATCACTGAATCCGAAATAGCAGTACTTCATCAAGTAGTTGCAGGAACTGCAAGTGCAAGTAAAGCTTTGGTTCTCAATGGTAGTTCATCTATTTCAGGTATTAACTCTCTATCTGCTACTTCAATCACAGGAACACTCACCACAGCCAATCAATCTGCTATCACTACAGTTGGGACATTGACTAATATCGCCACTAGTGGTACTCTGACTATGGGTAGTACTGTAATCACTGCGTCTGAAATTGCTGTGATTGATGGGGTAGTTGCTGGGACTGCAAGTGCGGGTAAGGCTCTTGTATTAGATAGTAGCTCAAATATTTCTGGGATAAATACATTAGATGTTGGAATAGCCAATATCAATATTAATAATAGAAACTACACCAACAGTACCGACTATAGAGCATTCTTGTGCTCGACCTCTACTCTTAATAATAATTATACAGCAGCTAACGGGACAGATGTTAATAATCTTATTTACTTCCATATCGCTCCTCCATTGATGACCGCTACTAATACAAATGTCACTTCGGCTATTGCGACAACTGTTTATATTCAAGGAGCACCCGCAGCTGGGACTAACATGACTATAACTAATTCATATGCCTTATATGTTCTTTCAGGTGTTAGTTATTTTGGATCTGGTGGATTGAATCTACAAGGGACGCCATTTACCGCTACTCAAGCTGGTTATTTAACCCCAATAACACCCGGCACTGCGAGTGCGAGTAAGGCCTTAGTACTGAACGCAAGTTCATCTATTTCTGGTATTACTTCTCTTGGAACGACATCTCTTGTGCTTGGTGGTACTACTTTGGGGGCAACTGAAGCTGGCTACTTGACATCAATTACTACAGGTACTGCTAGTGCGAGTAAGGCTTTAGTTCTTAATAGTAGTTCCAATATTAGTGGGATCAACTCTCTTGGTACTACAACGCTCGTACTCGGAGGAACGACTATGACTTCAACACAAGCAGGTTACTTAACATCATTAACAATTGGAACTGCAAGTGCTAGTAAGGCACTTATACTAGACGCTAGTTCTAATATCGCAGGTATCAACTCTCTTGGTACTACTACTCTTGTACTCGGAGGTACTACTATGACCTCTACACATCTTGGTTACCTAACTGGTATAACACCAGGAGTAGCAAGTGCAAACAAAGCTTTAGTAGTCAATGGGACATTAGACATCGCAGGGCTAAACTCTGTTTCGGCCACCTCATTGATAGGTACGATTACAACAGCATCGCAAACTGCAATTACTACAGTAGGTACCTTAACTAATATTGCTACTAGTGGGGCGCTCACAATAGGAACAACTGTTATCAATGAGGCTGATATCATGGTCATTCATGGTATCGTTGCTGGCACTGCAAGTGCTGGTAAAGCTTTGGTGCTCAATAGTAGTTTTAATATTTCTGGTATCAATGCTTTATCAGCAGCATCGATTACAGGCACACTCACAACTGCCAATCAATCTGCTATCACAACAGTTGGAACATTAACTAATATTGCTACTAGTGGTACTCTAACAATAGGATCCACTGTAATTACAGCAACTGAAATTGCGGTAATCGATGGTGTGGTAGCTGGTACGGCAGCCGTTAATAAGGCATTAGTGTTGGACGTAAATGCAGATATAGTTGGTATCCATTCAGTATCTACAACTAATCTTATTGCTACTTCTCTCACTGGAACACTTACAACTGCAAATCAATCTGCTATCACTACAGTTGGTACCTTGACTAATATTGCTACTAGTGGAACATTAACCATGGGTAGTACGGTTATTACTGAAGCTGAAATTGCAGTTATTGATGGCGTCACTGCTGGTACAGCTTTGGCTAATAAAGCTTTAATACTGAATAGTAGTTCCAATATTAGTGGTATCAATTCTCTTTCAGCCACATCGATAACAGGAACACTTACTACAGCCAATCAATCAGCCATTACAACAGTAGGTACTTTAACTAATATCGCTACAAGTGGTACTTTAACCATGGGTAGTACCATTATCAGCGCAACCGAACTTGCAGTTATAGATGGGGTAGTTGCGGGAACTGCTGCTGCGAGTAAGGCTTTAGTTCTGAATAGTAGTTCCAATATTTCTGGTATCAATTCATTATCATCAACTAAACTATCTATTGGAACACCATCCAACAGTAACTTACCCATAGAAGTAGGTTATACAACTTACCAATTTACAGGTGCATATGCTTATAGTGATAACATGAATGCTCATAGTACTGTAGACGCGGGTTTTGGTCCTTCTGCTAATTACTCATTGAGAGCAGATGGTAGGATCTTATGTACAGGAGAGATAGAGATTACATCAGATAGACGATTGAAGAAGAATATCCAGCCACTCCTAAAAGACATGTGCAGGCGTTTTGTATTTGAAACCAAGCCAGTTTCATTCAATTGGAAATCTGGAGATACGACCACCGACTATGGGTATGTTGCTCAGGATATACTGAAGGCTGGCTTTAAAGATCTTGTTAAGGTTGTCCCACATCCAGGCATCCTTGAGGATATCGAAGCTGATGGTTTCTTAAATCCCAGTAATAATAAATTTGTCTTTTCACCTGGCAAGGTTATCCCAATACTTGCTGTTAATCAGAAGCAAATATTTACTAAGCAAGATAACCAACAAGAAGAGATTGAGGCTCTCAAACAAAGAATCTCTCAATTGGAAATGATTATCCAATCGCTCTTACCTATATCAAAAAAATAAGTTATGGCATACTGGATGATCTCATACGCTTGAGACGTAGTTGTTTTATTTTTTTTTCGGCACGAGAAAGCTCTATATCAAGCACACTATCGTAGTATTTGCCCATTTGGATCACATTAGTAGCCTTGCCTGATGGTAACACTAAGAATGGACATATGATGGTTAGTGCTCCTTTACGGAAGATAGCTTCTAATCGACGATAGCATAGTAGATGCTCTCTTAGGTAGATTGAAATATTCTTCAAGTAATCTTCAATCGCATAATTATGTTCTGGTGAGATATTACGAAGCCTATAAAACGCATTTACATATTCAGTGTGTTTTCGTTTGATCTCAACTAATCCATTCATGATCTTCCTATCATATGTTGTCAATGTACATGCATATGGGATACCTAACATGATTATATCATTATATCATTATATTCTTACCTTGATATACAAACCAAAAAAAAGATGCCAATAGTTAATTGACATGCCATGATGGCTATTTATATGAACCACTTGTAAGAGCAGAACACACATTGAATGATAAGAGTTTCGCCTTCATCCAAACTACGCATTTGAACACTACGTACGGTGCATTCTCTCTTACCACATTGACGACAACGATATAGCGTGGATACCTTTTGCGTTGCCTTTTGAGAGCGCCGAGCATCAATCGTTTCCAAGATTTTTGCATTACGTGATGGAGAAAGCTCTTCAGGAGTTAAGGATGAAATAGTTAACGGATCAATGTGGCCATCTAATAATGCAGTGATGAGATAATCATCTCCAACCTCGGAGTTAATATCCAGGTTCTTCGTGATTCTTACTATCTTAGTTCGATACAAATATTCAAACTTTTCAATAGCAAAATCCGGTATCATGAGTTCGTACTCGGCAGTCTTGACTGCATCATTGTAGCAACTCTGTTCTATTGCCATAATCATATTAACATAATTATTGATATCTTCATCTATCAAGTGAGCTTCAATTAGAGATGCGATTAATAACAAATATGCGCGACGTAAGCGGTTATACTTGTCATCTTCATAAGTCTCAAGTGGCAACACAAAACTGGTTTGAAATGGCATTGGGGATTCGCAACTCATGGTGGTATATCTTTAATGGTCTCTGTCAATTTTGAAACATAAAAAACAATCAGTCATTAAGGATACCCGCATGAACAATGTAGTTACGCGTCTTCCTCAAGGCATGATACTTATAATCGCGATCAAAGAAGTCAACTTGTTTCTCATCCAACTCTTGCTTCAATCGTTCAAACTCTATCACGATATCTAATGATCGGGTCTTTGCTTTCAACTTATTGAGTTGCGCATTTAGATTAGAGATCATAGCTTCATATTGGGTTCTTTGCGCATTTAGATTAGAGATCATAGCTTCATATTGGGTTCTTTGAGATTCAATCTCATCCTTACTTTGACTTAACTCATCTTCCAACCTCTCTACGGTATTACGTAAATTATTGATAACTTCTTGGGATTCTATAACCGCCTTTGGGGCTGATCTGATAGGTGCAACCTTCTTTGCCTTCATGGACTTATCTAACTCAGCTTCCAATAATGCGATCATAGAAGCTTGCTCAGATACCTTAATACCCATGTTGCGTTCAAGTGTCGATACAGCGCGTCTCAATTCTTCATTCTCAATGGTTAATTGTTTAGTATCAGCTATTGTTGCATTCATCACATTCTTGGCAATCTTTACCTTAGAACTCATCTCCTGTTTTACAGATACGACTTCATGGATGTGGCACCAATCCTTTTTTTTAGCTAATCGACATCGCTCACCGCTCGTAGTAATAGCCTTACACATTGCACTAATGATAGTAATTTATGGTATATAATAAGTAAAAAAAACTCAATTTTTTAAACAGCCATTGTTGCCTTTATAGGCCCGCATGACTGGTATCCATGTACCTCGATATCCTCCAATGAATAATCTTCCAAATTAGGTTTAGTTTGTTTGATTCGTACATATGGGAAAGGTAAAGGCTTTCTACTAATTTGGATTTGTGCTGCTTCAATATGATCTTCATATAGATGCATATCTGCGATGCTATGGATAATCTTGTATGGTTTCATGCCTACAGTTGCCGCGGTCATGGCTAATAAGAATCCCAAGCTACATAAGTTGAATGGTAAGCCCAAGAACGTATCACAGCTTCTTTGTGTCATCATCAATGAAAGGTATTGGACGCCATCATTCTCATGAACCATAAATTGATACAAGACGTGGCAGTTATGTGTCGCAATATTGTCAACAACAAATGATTCATCTTCTTGTACTTCAATGTTATATACTTCGCAAGTCTTGACCTTCCAAGCTATTCTTGTTATTGGAAGATATAAGAAGTTTTGATCAATGAACCCACCTTGAGACTCATCCAAATAGCGAATCGAAACTTGATTGGCGGTACGTAATACTTGAACCATCAACCCTATCTTGGCATAGATACGCTGTAAGGACAAACCGATAGAATAACTTTCTACTTGAAATTCAGCACGACTCAACCGTTGTGCGACACTTTCAAATCCTTTCACAAGATCTCTTAGATCAGTCTTTGGTAACCGCTGGACCCATTCAGGAATAATTAACTCACCGAACGAAATGAATTGACTAACTATGCTCCATCCAATATGAGTTTTAGAATAGTCTGGTGACCCAATGAGTGTACCTATATGCTCATAGTCTATTGGTTGAATCATTTGTAAAGAACCATCTACACAAATGGTTAGGTGTAATGGCTCCTGAATAGTTTCAATTGGAATACATAACATATGTGAACGTATCTTTAAGCTCTTAGCCGGTAACCATTCTGGATGCGTGTAAGTTCCCACAGTCATTACAAGAAATGGGTGTTCCTTCGATGACTTTATTGGATAGCTACCCCCAAGATGCCATACCGAATATACACGATCAGAGTAGTCTCTCACTTGTTGATTAGCTATGCTACGCCAACGACCCTTATGAGTATATACTAAATCGTTACCACAAATCTCTTCAATAGGGATATACCCGCGTTTGGTTAATACTTTACTACCAGCAAGCAGGCATGGAGGTAAACACATCTTATCCAAATCTTGAACATTCCAGCCACTAATGATGTGACGCCGACTATAAGGATCATTCTTCAATGATTCTACTACTCGTTTCACTTGATCAATACCTTCATTGCTATAAGCTTTCTTGCCAGGAATATATTCCGCTCCCCAATGTCGCCATTGAAACCCATAGATAGGACCAGTTTCTCCTTCTTCATAATGACCCAAACCTATCTTATCCAAGTATTCTTTTGAGGTATTACCTTTCCAAATATTCACATTCAATGCTTCCAGATCTTTCGAATCAGTACCTCCATTCAAGAACCACTTTAACTCTTGAAAGACTCCACGGATAAACATCTTCTTTGTTGTCAGTAATGGTAACCGATACATCGGTTCTCCGCTTTCAGGATGAATAGATTCTTCCATATGATACTCAAACATCTTACCAAATAAAGAATGCGTATCGGTGCCTGTACGATTAGGCCTCTTGTATCCATTGACTATGATATCACTCATAGTATCGAGTAAACATTGTTCCTCTAAGTTGCAAGACATTGAATCTATATTTTCATATCATTAATTCAGCAATTATATCTTTCACAATCATAGTAGCCTTGTATGACTCAAGGTAGTCGCGCTATCAATGTAGCCTTGTATGACTCAAGGTAGTCATGCTATCAATGTATCCGTGTATGAGGCAAGGTAGTAGCACCATCAATGTATCCGTGTATGAGGCAAGGTAGTAGCACCATCAATGTATCCTTGTATGAGTCAAGGTAGAAACACAATCATAGTAGCCTTGTATGTGGCAAGGTAGTAGCGCCATCATAGTAGCCTTGTATGACTCAAGGTAGTCACGCTATCAATGTATCCTTGTATGAGGCAAGATAGCTACACCATCGATGTATCCTTGTATGTGGCAAGGTAGTAGCACCATCAATGTATGAGTCAAGGTAGCTACACCATCGATGTATCCTTGTATGTGGCAAGGTAGAAACACAATCAATGTATCCTTGTATGACTCAAGGTAGAAACACCATCAATGTATCCTTGTATGTGGCAAGGTAGTAGCGCCATCAATGTATCCTTGTATGAGTCAAGGTAGAAACACAATCATAGTAGCCTTGCATGTGGCAAGGTAGCTACACCATCAATGTATCCTTGTATGAGTCAAGGTAGAAACACAATCATAGTAGCCTTGTATGTGGCAAGGTAGTAGCGCCATCAATGTATCCTTGTATGAGTCAAGGTAGCTACACCATCAATGTATCCTTGTATGAGTCAAGGTAGCTACACCATCAATGTATCCTTGTATTTGTATGCACATCTCATCCATAGATATGGTCTCTATTTTTTTTGAAAAAAAAGTGTCGCATACATGTCTCACTGCCATAGTGAAGCATATTTGTCGATAGTCTTTTGTTCACATTTTGGGAAAAACTTGGTAAATGCAAAGGTTATTGCTTATTTCTATTTGATAGAAATACTACGAATAATTGTTTCATATCCGTTTGTGATACAATTAAGTTGCTGATCAAATTTCATATGTTGAACTCTTTTTTTCTTATTGAGATCATCAATATATTTCATAGCTTTACGGCTATACCCATCATCATATCCATTGAAGATAGGCATGTCTAATGGTGGCGATAAAGGTGAATGTAGCTCAGCAATTGCTTCGTGTAGTTGTAAACGATATTGACCCAACTTCTTCGTTACAAGCTCTATTGGTTCTTGTACAAGCTTTGATCTAATTATTGCTTCAAAGCGTTCAATGATTTCATCGCGTTTGAGTTCAAAGTTACGATGTTGAACGCGTATATCTGCTTGAATAATTGCAAATTGGCGTTCATAACATTGATGCATCCAATAGTTATAACGATCGTTTATCTCTTCATTGTCTTGTTGTTGAGCTGTCATAAATGCATTAGTTGTCTTAAATTTTTTATTCGACTGATTCAAAGCAGCATCGGATGGAAACTGAGAGTAAGCAGATTGGTAGTTAGTATTCATGGTATTTGATAAAGGTTATCGGGTATTAATAAGTGTAAATATCAATTTTTATAACTCTCATAATAGCTTTAATCAGATATTTTTATACAAAAAAATGCACAGTGATATGCAAGTACAATTGCAATTTGCTCGATCCATCACGATAATAGTGACTTATTGAATCGCAAAATGATTGAGAGTATCCCAGGTAGTATCAATTGCAATACTATTTTTGGAAAGAGTATCCCAGGTAGTATCAATTGCAATACTATTTTTGGAAAGAATATCCCAATTATAGTCGCCAGCATCGATCTCGATAGCAATCTCATGCTTGCTGAGAGTATCCCAAGTAGTATCAATTGCAATACTATTTTTGGAAAGAATATCCCAGTCGTAATCGCCAGCATTGGTCTCAATAACAATCTCATGCTTGCTGAGGGTATCCCAAGTAGTATCAATTGCAATACTATTTTTGGAAAGAATGTCCCAGTTGTAGTTGCCGGCATGGGTCTCAATAGCGATAGAGGATGTATTCATGTTAAGCTTAAAGTGTTGTTGTAAGCGTTTGTGGTATTTATATAAAAAAAAATCAATTTTATAGCCTTTTATTGGACATTTTTATACAAAAAAATGCACAGTGATATGCAAATACAAGGACTGTTTATTCAGTCACTAGGGGTCGTCACACTCCTGAAGCTTATTGAGTTGTAATACTCGCAATAATAGCCTCATAACCAGTGATGATTTGGTTAAGTTGCTGTTCAAAATCAGCACGTTGCTCTTGCATTTCAGCACGCAAGTTATCAATGAACTCTTCATAATAACGAATATTGACTTCCTCAAATTCTCGATAAGTAGGATTCGGCATCGATGGGTTTGGGGAAAGATGTTGATATTCAACATTGCTCAATACATGCAAACGATATTGCCCCAACTTGCGTTCAACATCCTCAGTGGTTTCACTAGAAAGTTTTCCAGAAATGATATCCTCGAAGTGTTGAATGATTTGCTCACGTTTGATTTGGTAACTACGAAGTTGGATTCGCATATCAGCTCTAATGTTAGCAATTTGCCGCTCATAGAAATTAACCATTCTATCATCATAACGCCTGTTAAGAACATCATTTGATCGTGAATTGTTAAATCTTGGGAGAGAAGGTGGCGATGGGGTTACCAAAGTTCGATGGACGTTACGCAATTCTTGGAAACGATCCATATTTGGGGTTTCAGATCCAAACATAGGAACCCCGAAGTGTTGCCCAAAGGATGTCCCTGAGCGTTGCCCAAAGGATGTCCCTGAGCGTTGTCCAAAGGATGTCCCTGAGCGTTGCCCAAAGGATGTCCCTGAGCGTTGCCCGAAAGAGCCGGAAAAGGTAAATTGTTGGTTAGAAGCCATAGTCGTGGTAAGTGAGCTGTTGTAAGCGTTTGTGGTATTTATATAAAAAAAAATCAATTTTATAGATGACCCATCATAGGTTGTTTTTGGGCTATTTACTTCCATTTAGCTGCTGTAGCTGGTTAACCATGTTAATTAGCTTTTGGACCATATCTTTGAGCTCTTGATTCTCTTGCATAAGTTTCTTTTGATTATGGGCTAATATCGGGATTATATGTTCATATGTAACTGTAAATTTGATACCTTCTGGGCTGATAAGACCGTCCAGATCTATCTCTTGTTTCATAGTATCATCCTCTGCTAGATTAACCAATTCGTGAAAGCCACATCTTAGTAAGTCTTGTGCGATATATCCAAATGCTGGGCCTGTATCTCCATTGAGCCAATTGAATCTAACTGGTTTGGTTTCTTGTATGAATCTGGAGCAATATTCATCATCAAGTATTTGGATGTTCTTCTTTAATCGGCGATCGGATGTACAATCGATACTTTGGGTACAAAGAATCCTACCATTAGCTCTTAAACTATAATTATAGCTTGTTACTCCTCCAGCTCCAATAGTCCCATGAGCATTAGAACTTGTGTTATATGCATAAGCAGATGTCATGACGAATGGTACATATCCCAGTTCCAATGGCATGGTGCTATTAGATGTGTTCCCCAAGGCGAGCGATGTCATTTTAGCATTTCGGATACCATTAATATCTTTATTTGAATCTATTACAAGGGCTTTACTAGCGGTGGCCACTCCTTCAGTGATACCAGAAATATAAGATATTTCAGTCACTCCAATATCTTGCCCACCGACTCGAAGCATTAAGGTGCTCAATCTGTGAATGCCTGAGATATCTACATTCGCATCGACAACTAAAGCCTTACTCGCACTCGCAACTCCTGGAGTGATACCACTGAGATATCCTATGCTAGACCCATCTATTGAATTACCCCCAACGGTGAGTGTTGATGTACTTAAGTTTCCAATATTTGCAATATTCCCGCTACCATCTAACACTAAAGCCTTACTAGCACTTGCTGTACCTGGGGTGATACCGGTGATATAATATGCATCCAGATTTGTAATAGTGCTAGACCCAACGGTGATTAATTCGGTAGAGATATGGTAAATATTAGATATGGATTTGGTAATATCTAAAGTCATAATACGTTCTGGCTCTCCTAATCCAAGTGTGATACCATCAAGTGCGGCGAATGCGTATTGGTCAACGACAACCCCACCTAATGAGATAGCTCCGCCAATATAGCAGGTACCTGAATCGATATACAATGAATATGCATTATTGATAGACATATTTGCTCCTACTTCGGGCGGCCCTGTGATACGCACAGTAGATGCTATGAATGTTGAAACACTTGGAGCAACTGCTGCTAATGTGTTTGCCTCAATCAATACGTTACTCTTGTGATTAGGATCAATGCCCCCGCCGGCTGTATTTGAATTAATTTTTTCTACACCTTTGCATCTAAAAGTACAATAAGTATCGGCTACTGATTCAGAGTAATATCCATTATTTCCAGCGATAATATCTGCTGATGAAAGTGCATAATAATTGTTTGTAGTTACGATCCCTAATGATAGAGATGCAATACCTTGTAAATATGAATTAGAATCCAATACTAAAGCGGTACTCGCGCTTGCAACCCCAGGAGTAATACCTTGCAAATAGCTTAAGTTGGTAGAGTTTAACAATGATGAACCAATAGAAACACTTTGTACCCCAATGGTATTAATACCTGACACATTCAAACTTGAATTCAAAGTTAAAGCTTTATTAGCGGTACCTACACCTGTGGAAATACCAGTAATCAATGCGCTATTACTCGCGTTCAATGTTACACCTCCAATAACTATTTGATTACTACTCAATTCATTGAGTCCTTGTATGTTCGAATTAGCATCTAAGGTTAACGCCTTATTAGCGATAGCAGTACCTAAAGTGATTCCTTTAATAATATTCAGTTCCGAAGAACCAATAGAAACCCCATTTACTACTAAGGTTTGCATTGATACTGTATTGATAGATCCAATAGAATTATCTCCATCGGTTACTATAACTTTATAAGCTTGAGAGATACCAGGAATAAGACCTGTTAAGATAACGAGATCATTAACATCAATAAATGTTCCATTGAAGTTTAGAGGACCTCCGATGTATGTTGTACCACTCGCAATGTAAAGCGCATAAGAGTATCTTAGTGTCATATTGGCTCCTGCAATTGGTGCTCCAGTGATATAAACAGATGACGCATTTGATGTAGTAACATTCGAGTTATTGGCATTGATAGTCGGGCTTCTTATGAGAATATGAGATTGATGGTTGGTATCTTCATTATTAGATGTAGTGAACGTATTAGTGAGAGTGATCGCAGCGTATTCCATAGTACAAAACTCCGCGGTAGTAGTATATGTTCGGTTTGTACCGAACACGCCGCTTCCAGCTGAAAGACTATAACTTGGATTAATAGAGGTAACTCCAATGCTCATCATATTAACATTTGAGATGTTCCTGCTAGCATTCAACACCATTGCTTTACTTGGAGAAGCAACTCCCGGGGTAATCGATGTTAGGTACGCTGTCTCAGATGAACCTATTGAGGTGCCCCCGATTACAATTCTTGTAGTTGAAATTTGATTGATGCCGCTAATGTTAGAACTCGAATCAAGTACAAGAGCCTTGCTAGGAGTAGCTACTCCTATGGAAATGCCAGATAAGTAGTTTGCTTGTGTAGATGAAAACAATACACCTGATAAGCTCAATGATCCTTCGAAGTAGCTATCTCCTGTATTTACATACAAAGCATATGAATTATTAATACTCATATTCGTACTGGCTATTGGTGCGCCTGAAATGAACAAGGTGGATGCTTTATTGGTAACAACGTTTGAGTTCTGAGCGCTTATCGATGGTGCGTTAAACGATACATAAGCGCGATGAGTTGAATCTGTATCTGAGTTACCAGTTTCTGTATTTACCAATAAGCCAGAACGAATATTCAGTACAGTTGTATCACTCAAATAATTGAATTGTCTAGATGCCAACCCAAACTGCGCTCGACTCGAACCTAAAACATAGTACTGCACCGTAGGAGAGTTGATGTATAAGCTACCGATACCACTGATACTCGAAGATGAATCAAGCACAAGCACTTTACTAGCACTGGCAACACCAGCCGTGACGGATGTTAAGTAGGATGCCACAAGTGATGTTATAATTTGACTACCTATTGTGATAGTAGTGGTACCAATGTTATTGACCCCAATAATATTGACGTTGCTATCGACAACCATAATCTTATTAGCACTGGCAATGCCAGGTGTAAGTGAATTGAAGAACGCAAGATTTGTGCTGTTAAATGGTATCCCACCTAGCACGATACTATCAGCACTGATAGTGTTAATCCCAGAAACATTCAAGCTCGAATCTAATACTAATACCTTATTAGGAGAAGCAATACCCGCTGTTACTGAAGTTAAATAAGCAGCTTGTGTTGATGAGAAAATAGTTCCATTCAAACTTATGTTTCCAGCAAAGAAGCTCAATCCAGATGCAACATACAAGGCATATGAATTAGTAAGCGTCATATTAGTGCCCGCAGATGGTGCTCCTTGAATGTACAAACTTGATGTATTGGTTGTGGTCACTGAATTATTCAGAGCTGAGATAGTCGAAGCGCCAACATAGACATATGATTGATGTGCTATATCTGTACCACCGGTTACTGTAGATATGTTTGTCAAAGTAACATCTGGGCAAGTAAGAGCTCTAAACAAACCAATATTATTATAATTTTTTGACATACCAATACATGCGTTCCCTGCGCTTATTGAATATGATGACATAGCCGTGGCCCCAACGGCTATTGAGGTAATACCTCCAATAGATTTATTCACATCTAACACAAGAGCTTTACTAGCACTTGCACTACCTGTTGTGATATTAGTTAAGTACCCGGCTTCGGTACCTCGGATAATATTCCCACCAATGGATACTTGGGTGCAACTCAATGTGTTTATGTTTGAGATATTAGAAGAAGCATCTAGAACTAACATCTTAGAAGCAGAACCAGTTCCTGGAGTAACAGAAGCGATATATGACGCTTCTGTGGGACTAATCGCATAACTCCCAATAGACAATAATAATGTATTTAATGAAACGATTCCAGAAATAGTCATACTACCATCAAGCACCAAAGCTTTACTTGGAGCAGCTGTACCTGGCGTCACGCCTGATATAAATCCAGCTTGAGTGGCTGTAATTGTTGATGATCCAATAGTAATAGAGTTAGCTCCAAGAGAATTGATACCAGAAATATTGGAACTACTGTTCAGTACCAAAGCCTTACTGGCAGCTGCAATACCTACAGATAATGATGTAAGATAAGCAGCTTCTGTTTGGGTGATAGTGCTGCTTCCAACAACGATGCTGTTAGCGCCCAATGAATTGATACCAGAAATATTGGAACTACCATTGAGAACCAAAGCCTTACCAGCAGCTGCAGTTCCTGGTGTGAGGACGTATAGGTATGAAGCTTCTGTCGATGAGAACCGAACACCACCAACAAGAAGATTACCACCGAAGTATGAAGCACCTGAACTGATATAGAGAGCATAAGGGTTAGTGATTGACATATTAGTACCAGCAATCGGGGCGCCAGATATGAACAATGTTGATGCATTTGTTGTAGTTACATTCGAGTTGGTTGCGATCATAGTAGGAGCAGAAATATTCATGTAAGATTGGGCAGTACTATCAGTACCCGATGCTGATGTAAATGAATTGTTAAGGATTGATGTTTGCACAGTAATAGCTCTAAACTGATCGATGGTAGTATAGTTCTTATTCATGCCGCCGAATATAGCATTATTAGCAGTGATATGGTAATTCGTGTTCAAGGTAGTACCTGTAAATGCAAACCCACCTATGTTGCTCAATGTATTTGTTGAGCTCATGATTAGAGCTTTATTCGGATTAGCTACACCATTAGGCCCACCTGATAATGTGAATGATGAAGGGTCGAATGGCGTTCCATTAATTATGATAGAGCTAACAGATAACTGATTAATACCACTAATATTAGAACTCATACTCGCTACGACTGCTTTACCCGGACTGACAATACCTGGCGTTACGTCGAGTAATTCCATTGTTGCATTGGTTACAAGAACACCATTCACATACAACTGATTAGTACTGATAGCCTGAAACCCATAAATACTCCCACCAGGCCCGACCACAACTGCTTTATTGGCTTGAGCATATCCTGGAGTTATTGATGTCATATAAGAAGCTTCTGTTTGAGCAAAGATATGACCACCAAAGCTAATACCATTTTGGAAGTATGCCAATCCGGAGTTCACATAGATAGAGTATGAATTTGCAATCGTCATCCCTGTCCCATTTATAGGAGCACCACTCACAAATAATGTAGATGCATTCGAAGTGATAAGCCCACTTACCGTTGAAGCTATTGTAGGAGCATTCAATGAAACATAAGGCATATGCCGAGTATCGATATTCCCAGATGGGATATATGTATTGGTTAAGATGGCGGAGTTGCAAGTGATTGCTCGAAAGGACTCCGGTGAGTCGTAATTTTTATTGATACCAAACATCGCATGATCGGCATTGAAGGCGTACATAGGACTTGAAGGTGTCGTACCTACCGATAGATATTGAATGCCTATGAGAGACCTATTAGAGTCAAACATTAGTATCTTATTTGGAAGAGCTACTCCTGGAATAGCATCTGCAAGATAACCAGCAGTAGTGCCAGTAAGGGTCTGCCCACCAATGGAAATTGTGTTAGTACTGATTAGATTAATATCTCTGATTGAATTAGCGCTGTCAGTGACCATTACTTTACCACTTTGAGCAAACCCACTAGTAATGCCTTTCAGTAACAAGAGTTCGTAGTCATAGAAGAATGAGCCATTTAACTGAATATTGCTTAGATTGCCAATTGAAGTTATATATGGTTGAGTTGGTGATAGCATTATCCCATAAATATAAGCCGCTTCCAACCCATAGATATTAACTATATTCCTGTATTGATCTGCCATTATCAGTCTATTTGGAAGAACAAATCCAGGAGACTGAACGCCAGCTAGTGGGGCCATAGTTACTTCATTCAACACAGAATCGCCAATTAATACATTAACCGTTTCATCCAATACTATATTTGTTCTTGCTCCTACGTTGATGGTACAATCAGTGCCATAACTAATGGTACTACCATTAGCTGTAGTTAAACTAGTTAATGCGCCAATGCTAGTAATATTAGGTTGATTAGCCGTTCCAATTAATCCATAAATATTCGTCACTGTTAGGTTAGTTAAATTGGTAATGGTTCCACCTGTAAATGATAGGTTCAGACTATTTCCAAATGTTAGAGTCCTTCCAATACCAGATGAGAGTGTTATATCTCCATTCGTAGCCATAGTGAAAGTAGCAATATTACCATTACGGGATGCTCGTAGTATGTTGCCATTAGAAATAATATCTACCGAATAAGAAGGGTTAATAACATTAATACCAACAAATGTAGCAGAAATGACTTTAGTTAAGACTCCAACATTAGTAATATTAGGCTGATCTGCTGTTAATAAAGTCCCGGTAATGTTTGTCGCAGATAAAGAGTTTAGATTAGTAATACCGCCGCCATTAACAAATGATAGATTCATATTTGTTCCCAATACCAAGGAGCTACCGATCTTGCTAGCTAGATTAACATTACCATTAGATGATAGAGTTAAAGTTAAAATATTCCCAGAATACGAAGCCCTCATGATGTTACCATTTGTGATAGCATCGATACTGTAAAAAGGGTTAGAAACACCAATACCCACATTACCAGTAGTAATTACTGATGCTAAAAAACCAACACTAGTAATATTAGGCTGGGCCGCTGTTCTAATCGTACCAAATACATTAAAACAATTCACTGTATTACAAGTAACAGTCCCTGTAACACCTAAAGCTGATAGGGTGCCAATAGAAGTGATATTTGGCTGAGCCGCCGTTCTTATAGCTCCATATAGATTAGTAGCGGTTACTGTACTACAAGTTATAGAACTACTAGTGATACCACCAGTAACAGTTAGAGACCCTAGAGTACCGATTGTTGTAATATTAGTTTGAGAAGCTGTTTGAAGAATACCTGTTAATGAACTTGCTGAGACAGAATTGGCAGTGATAGTACCACTCACCGTTAGAGACGCTAGAGTACCAATGGATGTAATATTAGGCTGAGCTGCTGTTCTAATCGTACCAAATACATTGAAACAATTTACTGTATTACAAGTAACAGTACCCGCGACTCCTAATGCTGTTAATGTTCCAATAGAAGTAATATTAGGTTGAGCTGCAGTTTGAATAGTCCCTGAGATTGTAGATGCAGATAGATTCAATACACCAGTGATGTTTCCTGAAGATAGTTGAATAGAGGCACCAGAACTTACAATAATATTTCGTATGGGTGTTATCAAAAGATCACCTTGAATGCTTACAGTCATATCAGTATAGACGACGCCTGAGCGTGATAGTCTAAAGCAATTACCAGACGCATTCATAACTTCCAATGTAGATTGAGGAGTAGTAGTACCAATACCAACTGACCCACTAACGCTCAAACTAGTTAGCGTACCAATGGATGTAATATTAGGTTGAGAGGCAGATGCTGATGATAAGGTTCCTTGGATGGAAGAACAAATCAAAGTATTTAGCCCAGTGATTTGAGATGATCCATTCATTACGATAGATGCATTAATAGGTAACACCAATGAGGATGTAAAATCTAACACCATTGAACCATTAGTCTCTAAACTCATGTACCCACTGAAGCTACCATTGGTGAGTTTGATTCTAGCATTTGCAGATACAATTTCCAAATTAGCAGTTGGATTGGTAGTACCAATCCCAATACGTCCGGAAACATTCAACGATGATAGAGTTCCGACTGTAGTAATATTCGGTTGCGACGCGGTTTGAAGAGTGCCTGATAGGCTCGTGGCTGAAAGAACATTCAACCCAGATAAGTTTAAACTTGTATCAGTCATCAATACTTTGGATGAAGATGCGACTCCAGGAGTTACCTTCAAATAGTTAATCTCATTGGCAGTTGCTAACACGGTAATACCATTTAACTGTAAGGTTGTTTCGATATTTAAGGAACTTACTCGTGTGAGGTTAGGTTGATATGTCGTAGTCAGTACGCCACTAAGGGTAGCTGCGCTAAGTAGATTGATACCAGTAACATTCTTATTCGTATCGAGTACTAAGGCTTTAGTTGCTAAACCCAAACCAGGAGTAGTATTCAAATAATTCATCTGCACCCCCGAAGTGCTAACTGCAACTCCATCAATCGATAACGAGTTAAGAGCTAACCTTAAAGTGTTTGTATTGAAATCAATAATATTGCTACTAGTAGATACTTGCAACTCCCCAAGAGATGATACATCGAACAGTGCGAACTTAGATGAATCATTGTTGTACATCATGGCTATGTTTCGGGAACCTTTCCCAGATATCGATAATCGATAGATCGGGTTAAATGATGTTGAACCTAATATGGTAGCTTGGGCTTCATCCAGGATAATACCTGGAGTTAAATTAGTAGAGATAACTACATTACTAATGTGCGATGTGGTTACCGTATTCAGGACTACGGATGCATCTGCGGTGTAAATAGATGATCCATACACTACTCCACCGCTTCCTCCAACATTGATAATAGTATGGTTCGGTGGTTCGAACGAAGCCATTAGTGTTGTATATTATCTTTGCAATAGTTCGCCCAAAAAAAGATACACTTTCACGTGCTATTAATTATTTTTTTATTTAGCCATACCCATGATGAGTTTCTCTAATTGTTCCAATCTGGCTTCCAATGAGAGGATCTTAGATGATTGATCATTGATTGTCTCTTGTTGTGCATCTATTGTTTTCAAAGTGGATTGAAGTGCCTTAGTAATTATTGGAATAATTTCATCATATGCAATTACAAACTGCAACCCTTCTGGGCTCTCAAATCCAGTGTCGGGATCTATTTCTTTATGTAAATTTGGGTTATCAATAACATTAACAATGCCAAGCCCAAACCCATTATCAATCAATTCTTGGGCAATAAACCCATAATGCAATTGATGATGCTCATCCTTCTTGTACGAATAGCGAACAGGGTTATTGATCTTAACAAAATCTAAACAATAATCATTTGTAAGTGATATAATATTTTCCTTACAACGCTTGTCTGAAATCACATCTACTTCATCCCCGACAATAATCTTTCCTCCAAAATATGCAGATACATTTGTAGGAGCAACTGGGCCAGTAGTACCAGCGTCGCCACCAAATTGGTATCTTCTATAAGTATAATTATTTGGGGAATTACTTGCAGCTTCTACTTGCAACGGAAATACAGGATTTAATCCGCCAATTGCTACAAATGCATTTGTATGAACATAAAATAACGTTCCGATTTTTGTACTTGGGCCATTAATTGAAGTAGCCCCAGTAGATTCTACAACTATTGTATTGTTAAACGATGCTGCGGTAAAAGAATCATTTGAATAATTATACCCAAAGAATTGTGCTGTCGATGAAGCATAATGTATATGAGCACCTGGACCATAACTATTTAACCCAGCATTGTTAATACCATATGAATGAATACCAGCTGCTGATGATGTTATGGTTCCGCTTACTTTTATGTTCCCAGCAACATCTAATGCTTCGGCTGGTGATTCATTATTAACACCAACTCTTTGATTATTAACCACCGTTAATGGTCTTGTTACGTTCCCATAAAACCCCATTGTAAGTTTATTATTTGAGTTTCCTGATCCTGCATAAACAAATGCTAATTCTACTTGATTACCAGCGCTATTAGCTTGACCAAATGTTATATACCGAGCAACGCCAATACCTTGCGCGCTGTCTAATGCCGAAATTAATCTTGATGTATCGGTGCTACCATTTACGCAAAGAGCCCCTCCTAAATATGTAGCGCCAGAAGCCACGTACATTGCATATTTGTTAGTAATGGTCATATTAGTCCCTGCAATCGGGGCTCCATTAATGTAGAAAGTTGAGGATGTTGTTGTCGTTACATTAGTGTTAGACGCAGCTAAGGTAGGGGCGCCAATATAAATAGAAGTCTGATGACTACCATCGGTAGTATTAGATGCTGTGATGGTATTAGTCATAGTTAGATCTCTACAATCAAAAGTTCTAAATAAGCTTTGGGAAGTATAATTCCTGTTAGCACTTCCAAGCACGATGCTATTACCAGTAATGCTATAAGCGCTATTCAAAGTTAAACTTCCAAAAGCCAACCCCGCCAACCCACTAATATTGGTACTACTATTAGTCACTAATGCTTTATTTGCACTAGCTGTACCAGTGGTAATACCAGTTAGATATCCTGCTTGTGTTGATGAGAATAATGTCCCATTCATGCTAATATTACTCGCGAAATATGACACACCAGAAGCCACATACATAGCGTATGAATTACTCAGAGTCATATTAGTACTTTGAGTAGGCGCGCCAGCGATATACAAGGATGATGCGTTCGAAGTAGTAACATTGGTGTTAGAAGCTGCTATCGTTGGGATACCAATATAAACATATGAGCGGTGCGTGCTATCGATACTACTAGCAATGGATCCTGTATTGGTCAATGTGATATCTTTGCAAGTAAGAGATCTAAAGGTATCGGCATTTGTTGTATAATTTTTATTTGCATATCCCGTGACTATACTATTGCTCGTTATGTTATACGATGCATCTAAGGTTAAAGAACCAAATGCCATACCACTAAGTCCAGATATGTTGTTACTACCATCAGTAACTATTGCCTTTGTAGCAGTAACGGTTCCGATAGTAATACTCGTTAGATATCCTGCTTGAGTGGAAGTCAGAGATGTTCCTCCTAACACTAATGTAGTTGCGCCAATAGAACTAATTCCAGAAATATTTGAAGAGCTATCCAGTACTAAAGCCTTACTCGCACTTGCAGTCCCAGGAGTGATACTTGTTAGATAACCAATCAATGTATTTGTCAATGAAGAACCACCAACCACTACCGTAGTAGCACTGAGAGAATTAATTCCAGAAATATTCGAAGAGCTATCAACTACTAAAGCTTTACTCGCAGTAGCAGTCCCCGTAGTAATCCCAGTAAGGTATCCAGCTTGAGTGCCAGTCAAAGAGTTACCTCCAAGTACAAGAGTTGTTGTTCCAATAGATGTGATACCTGAGATACTTGAAGATCCGTCCAACACAAGAGCTTTACTTGCGCTTGCTGTACCAGTTGTAATACTATTGAGATACCCAGCTTGAGTTGTCGTAAATGTACTTGATCCAAATGAGATTGTTGTTACACCTAACGTAGCTATTCCAGCAATAGACGAAGACCCATCAGCGACTAATACTTTATTTGCACTTACGGTACCTGGAGTGATAGAAGTAAGATATCCAGCTTGAGTAGGTGAGAATACGGTACCATTCAAGTTAATATTACCAGTGAAGTATGATACCCCATTAGCCACATATAGAGCATATGCATTCGAAAGGGTCATATTGGTACCTGAGGCGGGGGGGCCTGCGATGTATAAACTGGAGGCGTTGGAAGTGATAACGCCTGTGTTCTGTGCATTAAGAGTAGCAATGCCGATATAAACCATAGATTCATGCGTAGAATCTGTACCACTATTAGCTGTAAATGTATTTGTTAAAGCAATATCTGAGCAAGTAAGTAATCGGTAGCGATTACTATTAGCATAATTCTTACTATTTGACCCTGCTATAATGTTATCACATGCGATGCTATAACTAGCATTAATGATATTACCACTTAACCCCAAAGCATTGATACCATACACATTGGAACTACTATCTAACACTACAGCTTTACTCGCACTCGCAATACCAGTAGTGATAGAAGATAGATACCCAGCTTGAGTACCAGTTAATGATACACCACCAAGAACTAAAGTAGTTGTACCTATCGAGTTAATACTAGTGATATTAGAAGAAGCATTAAGAACCAAAGCTTTACCAGCACTTGCGGTACCTGCGGTGATCGAAGTCAAATATCCAGATTCTGTTGATCCAAGATTATTACCACCAAGAGAAAGAACAAATGAAACACTCATCGTTGAAATACCGGTAATACCAAGAGATCCATCAACTACTAATGCCTTATTTGCGCTTGCAGTACCTGCGGTGATACCGGTTAAGTATCCAGCTTGAGTAGCCCCAAGAGCATTACCTCCGAGTACAAGAGTCGTTGTCCCAATGGATGTTATGCCTGAGATACTAGCAGCTCCATCAACTACTAATACCTTACTTGCGCTTGCAATACCTGCGGTGATACCGGTTAAGTATCCAGCTTGAATAGCCCCAAGAGTATTACCTCCGAGTACAAGAGTTGTTGTCCCAATGGATGTTATGCCTGAGATACTACTACCACTGTCTAAGACAAGAGCCTTACTCGCACTAGCTGTTCCTGCAGTGATACTAGTTAGATATCCAGCTTGGGTACTTGTGAATAAAGTTCCATTCATGCTCAGAGAACCCCCCAAGAATGTAGTTCCAGATGACACATATAATGCATATGAGTTGGTAATAGTCATGTTAGTCCCATTGATCGGAGCACCTTGGATAAATAAAGTTGAAGCATTAGTGGTAACAACGCCAGTATTCGTAGCAGATACAGTTGATTGATTAAATGAAATATTACATTGGTGAGTAGAATCAGTCCCACTAGCTGCTGTAAAAGTATTAGTCAAAACATTTCCAGCAACTGTTAAAGATCTGAATGTATGGAACGTGGTATAATTTTTATTTATACCACCACTGAAGATAGCATCTATATTCAGATCATATCCAGAAACAGTTGTTACTCCGGAAAAAGTTATGGTATTAATACCAGTTATATTGCTACTACTATCAACCACTAAAGCCTTACTAGCACTAACTGTCCCTGCTGTAATACCAGTTAAATACCCTGATTGAGTAGCACCTAAACTGTTACCACCAAGTACTAGAGTAGTTGTACCAATAGATGTGATACCTGAGATACTACTACCACTGTCTAAGACAAGAGCCTTACTTGCAGTAGCTGTACCAGTAGTAAGACCTGCCAGATAGTTTAGCTCTGTAGCAGTAGATGATACTGTCGTATTTGCAAGCTTGAATCCATTCAAAACATTCAAAGCGCCAGTAGCTTCAATGGTTACTTGAGTTTGATTATTTGTTCGTAAATTCAAGGCGTGATTACTGGTTGTACCGAAGAAGGACCCAGCGTTTGAAAACGCCATACTTGTAACAATTGTGTTTGTACTATTGGTCCATCTTTGGAAGTCACTTGGAGTACCAGTTGCATTAGAAATTGTTGTTGAAAGAAGACCTGTCGTACTCAATGCTCCAATCCCAGAGATACCGGATGAACTATTCAATACGAGTGCCTTACTCGCACTTGCAGTTCCGGCTGTGATAGATGTAAGGTAGCTTGCTTCAGTGACTGTAAGTGTAGCGGTACCAATGGTTAAATAAGTTAACGTACCTATCTCAGTCACATTGGTTTGACTAGTAGTCATGATAGTACCATACAGGGATGTCGCTGTAAGTTGATTGATATTAGAAATGTTTCTACTTCCATCTAATACAAGTGCCTTACTCGCAGCCCCAGTTCCTACTGTAAGACCACTAATGTATCCAGCATTGGTTGAGTTGAGAGAAGTCCCTCCAAGTACCAAGGTTGTTGTCCCCAATGAGTTAATACCTGACACATTCGAGGATCCATCCAAGACAAGAGCCTTACTTGCACTAGCAGACCCAATGGTGATAGACGTTAGATAACTTGCTTCAGTTACTGATAGTGTCGCTGTTCCAATTGTTAATGTTGTAAGAGTACCAACCGCAGAGATATTGGTCTGACTACCAGTCATAATAGTACCATAAATACCAGTACCTACTCGGAGCGTTTTGGAAACACCGAGGCCGCCAGCTGTTACCAATGAACCAGTAGTAATAGATGAACTATCTGTAGCATCGCTGATAGATACTAGCCCGCCCGCAGTGATCCCACCCATGCGAGCATCCGCGTAGTCTAATGTTGTAATACTAGTTGATGAGTCATTTGCGGTAAAGGCCAATATGATTTGCTTTTGAGCTTCTGACCAAACAAGTGATGCGTATGCTTTATTGTAAAGAGACACAGAGGCTCCATTGGAAGGAATAGATGAGAAGTTAGTTGCCACAGTGATAGACTTTGTGGATGCAACATAACTGCTCACATATCTAACATCAGTGCCTACCTTGATCCACCAACCATTGTAATAATTATTTGAAGCATTACCCGCAGATAGATTTACTACCGAGATAGTGTTACCAGTACTCGCGGTTGTTGTTTCTTTGGCAATGTCTCCTACAACATCTCCACTTGAAGTATTGTTCGCAACTTGATATCTTTGAATAAGAACGCCACCATCGAAGCTACCAGTTGGGCCTGAGTTTACTACAATCGTATTGTCCTTCACGCTAATATTACTTGTACTGATCGTCGTCGTTGTACCATTCACTGTTAGGTTACCACCCACAACCAAATTTGATCCTACGTTTAAGGTGCTTCCTATGTAAGCACTTAACCCAACAGCTAATCCACCTGATACCGTTAGAGCACCACCCGCAGAGGAACTACTGGCATCAGATACAGAGGTAAATGTCGTTGCTCCACTAACAGTCAAACTTGTTAAGGTACCAACCGAAGTAATGTTAGTTTGACCAGCTGTTTGAAGGACACCAGATAGAGTTGAGGCTGTGAGTTGATTAATATTGACTATATTGCGACTACTATCGACAATAAGAGCCTTACTTGCAGTTGCAGTCCCAGGTGTAATTGGAGTGATATAGGCTAACTGCGTTGGACCAAAAGCGGTTCCTGATATTGTCAAAGAAGAAACACCAAGGATGTTCAGTCCAGATAGATTCACGCTACTGTCGGGTACCAAAACATTTTCAGCACTGGCAGTACCAGGCGTTACTGAGGACAGATAACTAAGAGCTGTAGTGATGCTTCCACCAGACAGACTAAGATTTCCAGTAACATTAATATCAGTTACATCCAATGATGCAATAGTACCGAGTGATGTGATATTGGGTTGCGCAGCTGTAAGTATTGTACCCACATAGTTAGTGGAGGTTATCTGATTGATATTATTAATGTTGCGACTACTATCTAAGACTAATGCCTTGCTTGCAGCCGCAGTTCCAGCTGTTACCGTCAGAGCATTCAATTGGGAAGCTGTGGCTGCTACTAATACCCCATTTAGTTTCAAACCTATAGTTGACCCATCGTGTGCTGATAGATTCAATGAACTTGCAGTTGATATCTCTCCACCAGAAGTCACAAGTGTCATTATCCCACTACTACCCATGGTAATATTTCCTACTGCCGAAGTGGCGCCATATCTAAGTCGCAAACAAGCTCCATTAGAACTAGCCACCTCTAACTGCGCACCAGGACTAGTAGTATTGATACCTATGTTGGCATATTTATCTATGTAAAATGATGTGATGCTTCCTGTTTGGACTAACAAAGAAGAGTTTCCACTATCCGAGTCCAAAATGATATTGGTACTCAAAGAGTTTAAACTTGGACGCAACAATGGAGTCAAAGAATTGCCTGATAATGGTTGGTTATTAGCAGACATACCTAATTGCGATTGTATATAACAGTTATGAAAATGTACCAAAACAAACTACACTTCTAATATAAGTGCCAGCGATATAAACTCGCCGATAGATAAACCATCATATGGAACATCCAATCATTCAGATTCAAACTCCAACAGATGCTAACTTCGAAAGCACTGTGCTCTCACCAGTAGCGAGTCCTATTAAGGAAGAATTTACGCATATACTTCAAGATGCTGCTCTTGAACTTATCGGGACAGCAGTATTTGTATATATCTCTCTAGCAAGTGTTCATCAAGCTGCTTGGGCGGCAGTATCGACTAGCACACCTGTAGACCAAATTCATATTGCGATTGGGTTTGCTATTGGCCTCACTTGTGGTATCATTGTGGCGCTCAAGAGTGGCGCCCACTTGAACACATCTGTATCCTTTACCTTGTGGCTCCGTAAGGAAATCTCTCTCAAGAAATTCTTAACATATGCAGCTGCTCAACTCATTGGTGGCTTCCTTGGTGGAGTACTTGTAGTTGGGCTTTACTATGATAGGATCAAGTCCTCACCCAACTATGGATCACTGCTCGGATCTTTTGGTACTATGAAAGATGCTAACAACTCGCTTACTTCATCTATCTTTGATCAACTCATTGGTAGTGCTCTATTGATGATTGCTATCTTGCGCGCACCTGACTGTCCGCATAAACCTCTCATTATTGGTTTGTCTTTGGGAGCTCTTGGACTCTTTCAAGGAAGCAATGGGTTTGCTTTCAATCTTGCAAGAGATTTCTCCCCAAGAGTAGCTTCAACTATCATCTTTGGAGAAGACCCCTTCACTGCTTCGGACTATTGGTTTTGGGTTCCTATGGTTATGCCATTTGTAGGAATGCCTTTGGGGTACGCGGTGCATTACTTCTGGAACTAAAATAATTGCTTACCCAACTTACATTTTTTTGTCATAAAAAAAAGATACTACCATGGTAGCCATAGTAATTCAAGGATTACTTGATTCCTTTGCGAGCCTTAGCTGTATCGATTGGGATATTCTTGATAGCAGTCGAAGCCGCATCAATACATTCCTTAACGCATTTGATCGTCTCAACAGTATCTTCTTCATCATACTCATCCGAAGGATTACGTTGCGTTTCTTCATTCATACGAATGATACAACCAATCACATCGTCGTATGGGATATATGGGTTATCGTGATACACAATGCTAGTCGTATTGAACTTGATAAAGTTATTGATTGTTTCAGTCAGTAGTACTGGCTCTTTTTCTTCAGTATAGTTACGCAAATCTTTCTTGTTATCAGGATACTTTCGGTTATGGCGAATGATTTGATTGTTATATTCTTCAATCATAGTTAACAACTTATTGTTACGTCTCTTGACTTTCTTGTTATGTTCTTTCACATACGCACCTCGCATCTTGTTGTAAAGATCTTTAGCATTGTTCATGAGAGTAATACTGTTAGCGTTGTAGGTGATTGGGATTAAAACATTATGAGTATCCTCAAGTTCATTGATTCTCTTGTCAATACGTTTCTGCTGACCTCGAATGATAAGAGTCTTTGTATCGGATGGACATCTAGGTTTCAAGAGAGCAAAGTGAGTAATAAGCTTCTTATCTTTTGGATCAATAGTACTCTTGTAAGATTTCTCTTCTAAGAGTTTATTATTTTTCTTTAAATATTCAAGCGTTTCACCTAACTTCTCTTGAGAACAATCAGCAGTGATAGTCAAATCTTCAGTCTTATCAGACATATGGCAAAGACTGATCGTTATGTTATTTGCATAGTCGAGTAGCGTGTCGAGCTTTTCAGATTGCTCATTGATTATTTCGGTTTGTTTATCAAGCTTTTCAGATTGCTCATCGAATCTCTCATGTAGTTTCTTGTATCTTTTCTTAGCTTTCAATTCATTTGCCTTTGCCTCTTCAGCTTGTTCTTTGTATCGCTCAGTCTCCTCAACAAGATAGCGATCTAATAATTCAGCTACATCAATGGCATAATTTGGGTCCATCCAATGGAGAAGGTGATGCATCACATAGCGATGCGCATAGGTACCATGGAATACCTTATCACCGCTATCGATTTTGAAAGCAACTTGTTCAGTTGAACAACCTTTTCGAATCTTGAAATTAGTTAAGAACTTTTTAGTACCATCAAGTCTTAACCATTGATGAATTTCCACTTCCTTTGGTTTCTTAAGAGATTCGATATCTTTCAATTGGGCTTCAGCGATAGCAATATCATCATCAATACCAGAGGCTTTTGCCTTTTCCAATTCAGCACGAAGACTTGGTAACTTAGAACGAAGATTTTCATAATCAGCCTTCTTCTCTTCATTGTAATTCTTGACAATACCAGTAATGAAGTAATTACCAGTAGCATCGTGGCGAGAAATCTTAGTATTCCCATACAGAGTATGGGTAATACTGGTAAAGTGTTCGGGCTTAGCCTGAATGTCGGAAGTAGGGATGGCGAAAGTGGTAGTGGTAGCAGACATCTCAATGGTAGGAATAAACCTTTGTATATTTTTAATGGGTATCCATCAATTTTACGCTTGGCAACTTTTACCCGTTTCAGTAATGATGTCGAGTGAAACGGGAAAATGTAATTGAGGTGAAGAATCTCCTCCTCATTCGCGACACGGGAAAATGTAATTGAGGTGAAGAATCTCCTCCTCATTCGTGGCACCACTCTATCTGATCTATTTAAGCAACTTTTACCCGTTTCAGAAGATCCCTTCTGATTAGAAGGGACCTCATAGTACCATTCTATCTGATCTATTTAAGCAACTTTTACCCGTTTCAGAAATGATATAGGAATTCCTATATCATTCGTGGCACCATTCTATCTAATCTATTTAGGCAACTTTTACCCGTTTCAGTAATGACCGACAGATCTGTCGGTCATTCGTGGCACCATTCTATCTAATCTATTTAGGCAACTTTTACCCGTTTCAGTAATGACCGACAGATCTGTCGGTCATTCGTGGCACCATTCTATCTACTCCATTTAGG
>JACCDP011184189.1_pt1 | contig 42451 bp, 40 predicted proteins | sample 7445841 | NCBI WGS metagenome assembly JACCDP01 (sample SAMN15323441, study PRJNA562643) | freshwater metagenome | isolation source: river surface water | place: USA:Blue River Watershed | collected 2017-08-17
CAATAAAGCAGCATGATCGTGAGTATCCCACGCGGAAAGCGATAGAATCCTAGGGATAATGTTCATTATTGAACATACTGTTTGTTCAAGAAACCTCGAAAGTTGCTTCTGCAAAACGCCTATTAGCGGATCCCTTTGGATTCTGGCTCGGCGGTAGCCTGGCCGAGTCCAAACAAATAGTCCAAAATCACTTTCGAAGTTAATGACCCCACTTCAAGAAGATACCCACTTCCGAGTCTTGCGTGTTTTACAAGAGAAACCGCACATTACTCAGCGCGAACTAGCCCTGCGGCTAGGGGTCTCATTGGGGGTCACGAACTTCGTTCTACGGGCTCTCTTGGATAAGGGAGCCATCAAGGTTCGCAATTTTCGTGGAAGTACCCAGAAGGCCAGCTATGCCTACGTTCTCACGCCTAGTGGGCTAGCAGAGAAAGCGACCCTAACCGCACGGTTTCTGATGCGCAAAAGAGAAGAGTACGAGGCCCTAAAGGCTGAGATTGAAGCTGTAAGTCAGGAACTTGATGAGGCTGTCCAGGCGACCGCTGGGGAAGCGCCTTGAACCTCCAAAACCACACCATCGTCGTGATTGGCCTCGGCTATGTGGGCCTACCCTTGGCTGTCGAGTTTGGGAAAAAGCGCCCTGTAATCGGGTTTGATATCAAAGCCAGCCGCATTGCAGAGCTTCAGGCTGGGCATGACCATACCCTTGAGGTTCCGGAGGAAGAACTACGCCAAGCCAATCACCTGAGGTTCACTGCAGATACTGTCAATCTTTGTTCCACAGAGTCGGTGGTATTTATCGTTACTGTGCCTACCCCAGTCGACAAAGCTAACCGTCCTGACCTAACCCCGCTGATTAAAGCTAGCGAAACCGTTGGCAGATTACTTAAACCTAAAGACGTTGTAATTTACGAATCTACTGTTTATCCGGGGGCGACAGAAGAGGTGTGCGTTCCCATCCTCGAGCGCGAATCGGGGTTTAAGTACTTGGCAGGGAACCTGGCTGAGGTTTCAGGGGGCTTCTACTGCGGCTATAGCCCTGAGCGCATTAACCCCGGCGACAAGACCCACCGCCTGCCTGACATAAAAAAGGTTACAAGTGGCTCCACGCCCGATGCGGCCCAGGCAATAAACGCCTTGTACCAAGAAATCGTCACTGCCGGCACTCACCTGGCCAGCAGCATTAAGGTGGCCGAAGCTGCTAAGGTCATTGAAAACGCCCAGCGCGACCTCAACATCGCCTTCGTCAACGAACTCAGCGTAATTTTTAACCGTATGGGCATTGACACCACTGAGGTGTTAGCCGCCGCCACCACCAAGTGGAACTTTCTGCCCTTTAAGCCCGGCCTAGTGGGCGGCCATTGTATCGGTGTCGATCCCTTCTACCTTACCCATAAGGCGCAAGAACTGGGCTACCAACCTCAGGTCATTTTGTCGGGCCGGCGCATTAACGACAATATGGGCCGCTACGCCGCGCGCAACGTGATTCGTCTTATGCTGAAAAACGGCATAAATGTGGCCCAGGCTACCGTGGGCCTATTGGGTATTACTTTTAAAGAAAACTGCCCCGATGTGCGCAACAGTAAGGTCATCGATTTGATTCAAGAGCTGCAAGACTGGGGGCTTACGGTGAAGGTAATGGACCCCTGGGCCAACCCGCAAGAGGTGCAGCAGGAATGCGGCCTCACGCTCACACAGATTACGCCCCGGACACCCGTGGACTCGCTGGTCATTGCAGTGGCGCACGCCCAGTTCGCGCAGTTAACGCCACAGCAGTTAAGGGCGCTGTGCGCCCCGAGCACTAAACCTGTCATTGCTGATTTGAAGGCCCAATATGACCGACAAAAGCTTAGGGAAAGCGGCTTCGAGGTTTTTCGATTTTGATGAATGATTAAGCGGTTGTCGACGGTTACCCAGGCTCATCGCCTTTGGGATCACCTCCTACCCCGGAGGAAAAAACAATTAATAATTCTGAGCGGATTGATGGTAGTCGCCTCCGTGGCAGAGGTCATGAGTATCGGCGCAGTGCTGCCTTTTCTGGGCGTGCTGACCTCCCCGGAGAGAGTATTTGGCCACTACCTCGCTCAACCAATAATTACTGCGCTGCAGATACGGTCCGCTCAAGACCTGCTGTTTCCTATAACCCTAATCTTTGCTCTGGCAGCTATCTTCGCCGGTCTCGCTCGAATAACCCTGCTATGGTTCCAGGTGAGATTTTCCATGGCCATTGGAGCAGACTTTAGTGTGCAGGTTTATGAGCGCATGCTCTACCAGCCTTACGCGTTTCACCTGTCCCTCAACAGCAGCCAGGTTTTGACGGGGGCGCAGAAGGCCGCGAGTCTTGTTACTCATTTCATACTGCCAATTTCGTTTTTAATTAGTTCTACAGCAATTCTCGTAGCGGTAATCGGCACCTTGCTAGCCATACAACCCGCTATTGCGTCTACTGCTTTCGTAGGTTTTGGGTTAATTTACGTTGCTGTTGTTAGGGTTACTAAACGCCGTGTTATCAAGAACAGCCAAACTGTTGCTACCGAACAGGTTAGGATGACTAAGGCAATTCAGGAGGGATTAGGCGGCATTCGAGATGTGATTATCGACGGCACCCAGCCTGTGTACTCCAAGTTGTACAAAGATGCTTTTTTACCCATGCAGGCGGCCCTAGCCAGCAACCAGGTGGTGGCTGGAGCCCCGAGGTACGGGGTCGAGGCCTTGGGAATGATGCTCATCGCGGGTTTAGCCTACGTCTATGCTGTGGCCAGCGGGGTTCGGGAGGGAATAGGCGACACCGTCCCCGTACTGGGAGCTTTGGCGCTAGGGGCTCAGAGGCTTCTACCTCTAATGCAACAAATTTACAGTGCCTACACATCTATAAAGGGTAACGAGGCTAGCATTCAAGATGCGTTACATCTGCTCGACCAGCCGATGCCGAAACACGCGCATGCACATTCTGTCAGTCCAATACCTTTCCAAGTCGCAATTACCTTGAAAGATCTTGGCTTTCGCTATTCCGCCCAGGGGCCTTGGGTGCTAAGGCATCAAAACCTCAAAATCCTTAAAGGTAGCAAGGTGGGCTTTGTGGGGCTTACTGGAAGCGGCAAAAGCACGTTGCTCGATATTCTAATGGGACTTATTACACCAACTGAGGGTGCGTTATTTGTTGATAACAATGCAGTTACCCCCAGGAACGTGCGATCTTGGCAGCTTCATATTGCACACGTGCCGCAGGCAATTTATCTGTCGGACACTAGCATTGCCGAGAATATTGCCTTTGGGGTCCTTCCGGAATTTATTGATCGAAATCGGGTTGAGCAAGCTGCCAAGCGCGCACAGATAGCGCAAACTATCGCGGGGTGGAGCGATGGCTACGACACTCTAGTTGGCGAGCGAGGCGTAAGGCTTTCAGGCGGACAGCGCCAGCGCATCGGCATAGCTCGCGCCCTTTACAAGCAAGCAAATGTCATTATTTTCGATGAGGCAACCAGCGCTCTTGATAATGAAACCGAGGCTTCCGTTATGCAAGCTATAGAGACGCTGGGCCCCGACATTACGATTCTAATTATCGCCCACCGTTTAACGACGCTGAAAAATTGTAACTGTATTGTCGAACTTGGTATTGGCGGTATAAAAGCCGTTGGGAGCTATGAGCAAATGATGCGAACAGGGGGTATTGCAGCAAACCTTACGCACTCTGTTTCTTAATATAGGAATTTTTTTAACAAAGATGGCATATGAAACTTGACAATTCTTCGATTCTTATCACTGGCGGCACTGGGTCTTTTGGCAAAGCGTTCGTGAAGACCGTACTGTCTCGCTTTCCTAAGATACGTCGCTTAGTTGTATTTAGTCGAGATGAATTGAAACAGTACGAAATGCAGCAAGAGTTCAGCGGGGCTGAGTACGGTGGCCTTCGTTACTTTCTCGGGGATATTCGGGATTACCCCCGTTTGTATCAAGCATTAGAGGGCATTGATACCGTGGTGCACGCTGCGGCTTTAAAGCATGTTCCGGCGGCTGAGTACAACCCGTTTGAGTTTATTAAGACAAACGTAATTGGTGCGGAGAATCTCATTCGAGCTTGTTTTGATAGAAGTGTAAAGCGGGTGGTGGCACTTTCCACTGACAAAGCTGCTGCCCCAATCAATCTTTACGGTGCAACAAAGCTTTGTTCGGACAAGCTCTTCACAGCAGCGAACAACATCCGGGGTGACAGGGATTTGCGAATGTCGGTGGTTCGTTATGGGAACGTAATGGGGAGCCGTGGCTCGGTGATTCCTTACTTCTTCGAGAAGAGAAAAACTGGCGTGTTGCCAATTACGGATCCTGCAATGACACGTTTTAATATTAGCCTTCAAGAGGGCGTTGATATGGTACTTTGGGCATTAGATAATGCTTTAGGAGGAGAGATTTTCGTGCCCAAAATACCCAGTTACAGAATTACAGATGTTGCGAAAGCAATTGGGCCCAATTGCGATCACCCGGTTGTGGGTATTCGACCTGGCGAAAAGATTCACGAGGAAATGATCACAGTAAGCGACAGTGTCAACACGGTCGATCTCGGTGATTACTACGCCATAATCTCAAGGTCGCTTGGGGATACCGTCGATTCCTACGCTGATAAAAAGAAGGGTAAGGCGGTCGCTCCGGGTTTTGCGTATAGCAGTGGCACGAACGACCGATTCCTGACGGTAGACGAGCTGCGTGAATTGATGCGTGAAAAACTAAATATGACGCTTTGATATGTTCAAAAAAATTTTCAAAAGGGGTGCTGTATCAAGGTAGCTATAATTCCGGCTCGTGGGGGTAGCAAGCGTATACCCGGTAAGAACTCCAAGATATTTTGTGGTAAGCCCATGCTTGCATGGTCGATAGAATGTGCCCTTGATTCAAGAATGTTTGATAAAGTCATTGTGTCTACCGACGATCAATACATTGCCAGTATTGCTCGTGCCGCCGGAGCTGATACGCCTTTCGAGCGACCGGCCGATCTGGCCGACGACCTAACGCCGACGGTGCCAGTTATTTCGCATGCTTTAAAAGCCTGCGAAGAAATAGGTTGGAAGATTGAGTACGCGTGCTGTATTTATCCCTGCGCGCCGTTCTTGCAAGCCTTCGATCTTGTCGATGCATTTGCGTTGATACAACAAAGCGGCGCCCCTTTTGCTTATCCGGTGACCGTTTACTCTCACCCAATTCAGCGTGCGATGCGCCGCCTGTCTACGGGTCAGATGCAGCTCTTTCAGCCAGAGCATGAGTTATCTCGAACACAGGATCTTGAAGAGAGCTACCACGATGCAGGCCAATTTTACTGGGGCAGAGCCAGTGCTTGGAAGGCGCAGATGAAGATGCATACAGCTGGTGTCGGAATGGTAGTACCAAACTGGCGAGTTGTAGACATAGATAACGAGGACGATTGGAAGCGTGCCGAACTTATGCATCAAGTTCTTAAGCGTTGAAACTTCTACGCAATTTAATCCAAAGGAGAGACCATGCCCCGCCCTCTGAAGACCCTGGAAGTTCAAGGGAGGATAATTGGTGAATATCACCCCACTTTTTTTATTGCGGATATTGCTGCTAACCATGACGGCAACCTAGAGCGTGCCAAGGATCTGATTTATCGGGCGGCAGAATCAGGCGCAGACGCTGCCAAGTTTCAGCATTTCCAGGCGGCTACAATCGTCAGCGATTGTGGCTTTAAGGATCTCAAGATCCGGCAGTCGCACCAAGCCAATTGGAAGGACTCGGTATTCGATGTTTATAAAGCGGCCAGCGTCAGTCTTGATTGGACAGCGACACTGAAAGAAGCTTGTGACAACGTTGGAATTCCTTTCTTTACCACACCGTATGCGCTGGACTTAGTCGATTACATGGATAGATACGTACCTGCCTACAAAATTGGCTCGGGCGACATCACCTGGTTGGAAATGATTGAGCGCGTTGCAAGTAAGCAAAAGCCCTATTTTTTGGCGACAGGTGCATCGACGTCTGACGAAGTACACCGTGCTGTTTGCGCCGCGCTTGCGATTAACCCCCAGCTCGCTCTGATGCAATGCAATACGAACTACACAGCCAGCCTGGAGAACCTAAAATACATCCAGCTTAATGTGCTAAAAACTTACCGCGCTATGTATCCGGACATAGTGCTAGGTTTGTCCGACCACACGCCGGGTCATGCCACCGTGCTAGGCGCCGTTGCTCTGGGTGCGCGCATGATCGAAAAGCATTTTACGGATGATGTAAATCGAGTTGGTCCCGACCACGCGTTCTCAATGGATCCACGCTCTTGGCGTGAGATGGTAGACCGCACTCGGGAACTGGAAAATGCGCTCGGCAATGGAATCAAGAAAGTTGAGGAAAACGAGTCTGATACGGTCATTGTCCAGCGTCGTGCGATAAGGTTGATGCGCGACATGGCGGCGGGTGAGGTGCTACAAAAAGAGGATCTAGTAGTGTTAAGGCCGTGCCCTACGGGAGGACTTCCCCCTTACAAAATGGAAGAAGTGATCGGTAAAAAGCTGCGCCATGCTAGGACTCTAGGCCAGCATTTGGAAATCAGTGACTTAGAGTGAGATTTTAAATGAAGTTCGCAAGGGTTGCTGTTGTTATACCCGCATTGAATGAGTCTGAAGCAATTACAGCGGTTATTCGGGGAGTCTCTATTTACGGTGTTGCAATCGTCGTAAACGACGGTTCCACTGACAATACAGAGCAGTTGGCAAGGGCCGCTGGAGCGATGGTCGTGTCCCATGAAGCACGTCGGGGCTACGATTATGCTCTTGCTAGTGGTTTGGCAAAGGCTATCGAGGAGGGCTTTGATTTCGCAATTACGGTTGATGGAGATGGTCAACATGAACCTAGGCGTATTGAAAGTGTACTTAGGGTGCTCTTGGACGGCGCAGATTTGGTAGTCGGCGTGAGAGAGAATTTCCAGCGCGTGTCGGAGAAGTTATTCGCTTGCGTAGCCAAAGCACTCTGGGGAATTTCAGATCCCTTGTGTGGCGTTAAAGGGTATCGCCTTTCAAAACTGAAGGGAGTATGTAGTCTATGCTCGTACCCTTCCGTCGGCACTGAGCTTGCCATTCGTGCTGTTCGCTCTCAATGGAATGTTCGACAGGTTCCTGTGGTAATTCGTGATCGCACGGGTAAATCAAGGTTCGGCGCAGGTCTTTATGCCAATTGGTTGATTTTCCGGGCCGTGCTTTTAGGCCTTGTCTTGGCGCGAGCTTACGCAGTTAAAAAAGTTATTGAGAGGGATCTCGTTAGTTAGTCAGCCTTTTTAAAAAGTTCTAGTTAACGACTAATTTCTACTTTTTTGCGAGGGGCAAGAAGCGAAGAGTTAAGGCAACGCATATCGGCGAAAGTTTGCAAGCTAATTATTTATGGCAAGGATATTGATAACAGGGGCAACTGGTTTTCTGGGCAGCAGACTAGTCCCAAAATTACAGAATTCCGGTCATCAGGTTATACGGCTCGGTCGTAACCAAGCGGTCGACCTGAACGCCGACCTGGTTAGTTATGAACAAACGGCGCGCGCTCTCGACCGAGCCAGCCCTGAAGTAATCATCAACTTGACCGCTTTGACCGATGTAGATCATTGTGAAACTAACCCGCAGGACGCTTATTTGTTAAATGTAAAGGTGGTCCAAAATGTGAGTTCTTGGATAAAGTGCGCGGCCCAGTCTTGCCATTTGATCCAGATCTCCTCAGATCAGGTTTATGACGGTTCGGGGCCACATGCGGAAAGCAAGGTGACTATTCGCAATCACTATGCGATGTCGAAGCTGGCGGGCGAGTTTGCCGCAGGTACCGTTCCGAGTACTGTTCTGCGTACCAATTTCGTTGGTCGCAGCCTGCGCGAAGGGCGTGTTAGTCTTACAGATTGGCTGTATCGCTCCTTGCGCGGTTCGGCTCCGATATTCGTATTCGACGATGTAATGTTCAGCCCCTTGGCGATCGTTACGTTGTCGGATTACATTGAGCGCATCATCGTTGAACAGCCTCTCGGAACATTTAACCTTGGTTCGCGTGATGGCATGAGCAAAGCAGATTTCGCTTTCGCTTTCGCTGAGGCGACTAATATGCCTACGGATAACCTCGTACGCACTAATGCAAGTTCCGTCATCAAATTGAGTGCGCGCCGTCCTGCCGATATGCGTATGCGTTGCGAGCGGATTGAAGATCGTATAGGGATGAAGCTACCGAGATTGATGGACGAAATTCAGATAGTGTCGCGTGACTACCGCTAACCGAATCAGCGTCGCTATCATCGGCTGCGGCCAGATCGGTACTGAATGGGACCGCACTAATCAAATTAATGCTTTAGCACTGACTCATGCGCGTGCATTTAGCGAACACCCCCTTGCACAATTAGTGGCTGTTTGCGACTCTGACTTAGAGCGAGCGCGCAGTGCCGCCCAATACTGGCGAGTCCCCAATATGTATGTCGATCCTCAGCGGTTGTTCTCTGAGATAAATGTCGATCTTGCAGTCATCGCCACAACCAGCTCGGTACGCTTAGCCATTATCGACGCAGCGTTGGCTGCAGGCGTCAAGGTATTGGTGATCGAAAAGCCCCTTGCCATCACGCTCGAGGAAAGTGATCGTCTGGTTGCTGCAATAGATGCTGCAGGTGCTCGCTCAGTGGTTAATTACTCACGTAATTGGGATCCTAGCATGCGTGACGTGAGGGAGCGTATCGCCGCTGGAGCGATGGGCAAAGTGCAACGCGTTGTAGCCATATACGGGAAGGGCATCAGCAATAACGGTTCCCACCTGATTGATCTCGCCGGATTCCTGTGCGGCGCCTCGCCCGTGCGCGCCCGAGCACTTGGTTCCCCTTTTGATTCTAGCGAGGCTTGCTGGTCAACCACGTGCGATCGTACTTGGGATGCGCAAGTTGAATTGATCGATGGAGCGGGTGCCAGCATAAACCTAACGCTATTGGGCACCGACCAACGTACCTTTACTTGTTTTGAACTGCGAGTTATCGGCCAAAAGGCCATGTGCGATCTAACTATGGGCGGACGGCGACTCAATTGGATTGGACTGCAGGACGATCCAAATTTTAGGGGCTACGTGGTCCCGGCATCTCCCGTGGCACTGCGATCACGCTACCTGGAAGCGATGCAAGAAATGGCCGACGAAGCGGTTCGGCTTGCAACGGGTGATATCACTATGGTGAAATGTGATGCCCACTCGGCTCTGCGGACGGCTATGACAGTAGAGGCTATCGAGCGTTCGGCCCAAAGCGATGGGCAATGGGTCACGCTGCAGAGTTTAAACAGCGAATGATGTAGGGGGAACCAGATTGAACAATCTTGCAATCAAGGGTGGGAGCGTTACCCGGACCCGGGAATTTCCAGCGCGCCGTACGATGGGTGATGCAGAAAAAAAGGCTGTAGTAGACGTGATGGAAAGCGGTGAATTGTCAGGATTTTTTGGTAGCCCTAGCTCGCAATGGCTGGGCGGTGAAAAAGTTAAACAGTTCGAGCGCAAGTGGGCTGACAACTATGGTTATAAACACGCTATTTCGGTCAACTCCTGGACCACCGGCCTGATGACCGCAGTGGGCGCTATAGGTATTAGTCCTGGCGATGAAGTCATCGTCTCGCCCTACACAATGTCTGCCAGTGCGACTGCTATTTTGTTTTACGGCGGTATTCCGGTATTCGCCGATATTGATCCAGACACCTTCAATATAACGGTCGATACTATCCAGCCTCTGATCACCAAGCGGACTAAAGCCATAATGGTGGTACATATCTTTGGCCAGACAGCCGAGATGGAAACAATCATGGCGTTGGCCCGTAAGCAAAACCTAAAAGTCATAGAAGATGGCGCGCAGTCGCCCGGCTTGAAGTACAAGGACCAGCCGATTTGTGGCTTCGGTGATGTTGGTGGCTTTAGTTTGAACTACCACAAACATATCCATACGGGCGAGGGCGGTATGCTGGTGACCAATGACGATCAGATTGCTTTACGCTGTCAGTTGATCCGAAACCATGGTGAAAATCTAGTCGAAGTGCAGCCGATCGAAGACCTGACCAATATGTTCGGTGCGAACTACCGCCTAACGGAACTACAAGCTGCCATTGGTATTGCCCAGCTCGACCGCTTGGATGGTTATGTGGCCCACCGTCAGCGTCTGGCTAGTCATTTTGGAAAGCAGCTAACTGATATCCCCGGGCTGACCCCAGCTAAAGTAGCTAATGGTGCCGAACATGCTTATTACCTTTACCCGGTTAAGTACGATGAATCCGTTACCGGCATTTCTCGAAACGCCTTTGTAAAGGCGGTCAATGCGGAACTGCCGCCTGCGAAGGTGTGGGAGCAGACCGGTTTCGTAGAAGGATATGTCAAACCGCTTTACCTAGCGCCGATGTATCAAAGAAAGATCGCTATGGGTCGCTACGGTTTTCCATGGAACGTCAACACGGGTATCGAATACGGATACCGTAAAGGTATCTGTCCCGTGGCGGAGCGCATGCACGAGCAGGAGTTAATCTACACACCGTTAATTCGCGAGCCCCTCACGGAAAGTGATATAGATGATCTTATTGCAGCTATTAAAAAGGTTCTGGTTAATCGAGGTGCATTAGAGGGCTGGACGGAGCAGTCGAAACAATGAGAATTTCTACACAAAGAGGCGAGGGCACACTGCTTCTGAGATGTGAAAGGGTAGAACTCCACAGTTTTTCACCGGAGAACCTGACAGAGGGCTATATTGGATGGTTACGTGATCGTCAGCTTATGCGTTTTAGTAACCAGCGCTTTAGCGAGCACAATATGATGAGTTGTCAGGCTTATCTGGATTCGTTTTCCGGCACCGAAAATCTGTTCATCGCGATTTACCATGAGGGCAACTTCATTGGCACAATGACGGCATACCGCTCCACGGTCCATAGCACAGTCGATATGGGCCTGCTGATTGGCTCGGAATGGCAGGGCAAGGGCCTCGGCAGAGACGCCTGGAGTGGTTTAATGGCCCACCTGCTCGCCACCGGTACTCGTAAGGTTACGGGTGGAACTCTGCGCTGTAATGCGGCCATGTTGGGCATCATGCAGCGCTGCGAGATGCAGCCCGACGGCGTTCGGATCGGCCAAGAGTTGGTAGATGGTATAGCCCACGATATACTGTACTTCGCAAAATTCGCTGAATCAGAATCGGATTCACATGGGGGTAATTGAAGGGCTTGTACGCCCGATAACTGTTGTTGCTCACGATGCAGGGTCAGCCAATCATATTTTTTCTTGGCTGGGTGATGAGCAACTCAAGCTGTGTCTATCGGGTCCGGCACGAAAACTGTGGCAGACTTACAAACAAAGAGCGGGGCTGGTGTCTAGCTCCGAATCTAGACTACCCATTGAGTGGGATTCTTGGAACTCTCTCTTCCCGGAGTCTGACTTGGTAGCCGCGCTGGCTGGCGCTTCCGTCGTTATTACCGGTACTGGCTGGGGAAGTAGCTTGGAGCACGATGCTCGCAAGCTAGCTCATGAACGGGGCATTCCTTCCATTGCCGTCATCGATCATTGGATCAATTATGCGGACCGCTTTGTTAGGAATGGGGAGAGGGTCCTGCCGGACGAAATCTGGGTCAGCGACAAGTATGCGGCTGAGATCGCCCGCGCGACTTTTCCTACCATTCGCGTTGTTCAACAAAATAATGCCTATTTGGCAGGATCGGTAGCCGAGATTAAATCTCTCCAGTCGTCAGAGGCTGCCCAAGGAAACGACCGTGTATTGTACGTTCTCGAACCGATACGTCATGCCTGGGGTCATTTACCAGTGCCTGGGGAATTTCTAGCCCTCGATTACTTCATCGAGCAGCGGCATCGTACGCCCATCACTGCAGATGCCGAGATCCGTTTGCGCCCCCATCCCTCTGACCCTCCCGGCAAGTACGAGCCGTGGCTGGCCCGACAGGACAATGCTTTGGTGCGCCTAGATCAGTCAGCCACCCTAGCGGAGGCTATAGCTTGGGCAAACGTGGTGGTGGGCTGCCAGACTTACGCCATGGTACTGGCGCAGGCTTGCGGACGTAAAGTTATTTCTACGGTCCCCCCATGGGCTCCGCCTTGTACTTTGCCGCATACAGGAATTATAAAAATAACGGACAGCGACCAAAGTAGGCCCTTGTGAAATAATTATCCTAACACCCGAGGTAAAACTATGTATTTAGTCGATCAGTTTTTGCAACACCCAGAATCGAACGTCTTGGAGTAGTGACGAGTTTATGAAGTACTGTATCCAATGTCTTCAACCCGACACTCGTCCGGGAATACGATTTGACAACAATGGAGTCTGTCCAGCATGCAATTACCACGCTAGTCTCACGGCTGTTGACTGGGAAGACCGCAAGCGAGAGCTCGATGAGATAGTTGCTTTTGGTAAAGAAAATTCCAGTTCAGGATACGACTGTATTATTGGAGTAAGCGGGGGTAAAGACAGTACTCGTCAGGCTATTTTCGTAAAAGAGGTTTTAGGAATGCATCCTCTACTCGTAAACGTTAGTTATCCCCCAGAACAGATTACTCAGCGCGGTGCAGACAATATCGCGAATCTGATTGAGCAAGGATTTGACTGTATAGGTGTTAACCCAGCCCCACAACTTTGGCGACAATTAATGCGAGAGGGCTTTTTTAGATTCAAAAATTGGGCAAAGTCAACTGAAATCGCCTTGTATAGTTCCGTGCCTCGGTTAGCGATCGCATATCAAATTCCCTTGATTTGGTGGGGTGAAAACAACGCCCTTCAAGTGGGCGACTTACCAGTAATGGGCAGCACTGGAGCGGATGGTAACAGTTTGCGACGTATGAATACCTTGGGCAACGGGGATATTACTTGGCTTTTAAGTGATGCGATAACGGAGGAAAGAATACTACCTTACATCTACCCATCGGAGCAAGCATTTGAACGCGCGAATTTGCGAATTAGATTTTTGGGTTACTTTTGGAAAGACTGGTCGCTCATCGAGAACGGAAATTATTCGGCCCTTAGAGGACTCGATGTAAGGAATGAAAAGCCCTGGGAAATTGGAGATCCCCGAGGTGTAACTTCGCTTGATGAGAATTGGGTGACCCTAAACCAGATGATTAAATATCTCAAATTTGGTTTTGGTAGAGTTACAGACTATGTTAATGAAGATATACGTATTGGCCGTATCACCCGAAGCGAGGGGAGTGTGCAGGTTGAGAAGTTCGACGGAAAGTGTGCAGAGCACTATGTCCAAAGTTTTGCAAACTATATTGAAATAACTGTTGAAGAGTTTTGGCTTGAAGTTGACAAGGTAGTAAATACAAATCTCTTCTTCAAAGAGGGACTTGGAAAGTACAAACCTAAGTTTAAAGTTGGAGTCGGTCTCTGAAGCAGCCTTCAATTGTTATTGTTGATTATGGCGTCGGCAACACTTGCTCTGTATCAAACGCAATCCGTTCGCTTGGCTACAAAAAATTAAAGATCACTGATTCTGAGGAAGAGATTTCACGTGCAGACGCAATAATTCTTCCCGGTGTTGGCGCTTTCGAGGCCTGCATTAGAGAATTAAGCAGCCGAAATCTTAATTTGATTCTAAATGATGCCGTCATAGGAAAGAAAAAACCGATTCTAGGAATCTGTGTTGGAATGCAGTTAATGGCAACCGACTCCGAAGAAAATGGTCGTCATCCAGGTCTAAACTGGATTCCGGGTCGAGTTGTAAGGCTTGAGGCCTCCGAGGGTTACCGGGTGCCCCATGTGGGCTGGAATGAGATCACACACACGCGCAACAGCACTCTTTTCTCTCAAAGTTCTACAAAATCTAATTTTTATTTTGATCATAGTTTTCATTACCGCTGCGATCCAGAGTACATTTCTGCGCAGTGTAATTACGGTGTTCTTGTAACTGCAGCGATACAAAAAGATTTGATATATGGAGTGCAGTTTCATCCAGAAAAAAGCCAAAATAACGGACTAAAAATTTTTCGAGCTTTCTTTAACGCTGTCGCCAAATGCTAAAAAAGCGGATAGTTGCGGTCGTCGTAGTTCGTGACGGTATAGTTGTGCAAAGTATCGGATTCAAAACATACAGACCGGTTGGTAAGCCAGAAATTACTGTGGAGTTTCTCTGTCAGTGGGGGGCTGATGAGATTATCCTGCTTGATATCTCCGCAACCCGTGCCGACAGGGGTCCGGATATAGAGATGGTTAAGCGAGTAGCTAAAAAATGTCTACTGCCGCTTACAGTTGGTGGCGGGATTACGAAGCTAGAGCACGTTAACTGCCTCATACATGGTGGTGCTGATAAAGTGAGTTTGAACTACGTCTTATTTGAAAATTTAGGCTTTTTATCGGAGATAGCAAAAACCTACGGCAATCAAAGCGTCGTTGTGTCGATAGATGCTCTAAAGACGGATAACGGATATCGCGTATACGATTACGTAGGTGCGTTCACCACCAATCACTCCGTAAAGACCCTTGCACCCTTAGTCACCGAGTACGGTGCAGGCGAAATTTTAATAAACTCAGTTAACAGAGATGGATTGGGAACCGGCTTTGACATAAATCTCGTCGACGAGGTTTGCGGGTCGGTCAGCGTCCCGGTTGTCTGTGTCGGCGGCGCCGGTTCACCGCAGCACTTTGTAGAGGTGTTTAAGACAACGCAGGTACATGGAGCCGCTGCAGCGAATTATTTTCATTTTTCAGAGCATAGCGTAATGGTGACAAAGTCAAAGTTAATAAGCGAGGGTATAGCGGTTAGGATTGATACACAATCTGACTATGCTTCTGCTGTACTTGACCCCCGAGGACGCCTACTCAAAAAACCGGACTTCGTGCTTGAGGAGTTATTATTTGAACCGATTGAGAAAGAGGTTCTATGATGCAAATATGTACAAGTTGTCTTTACTCTTCTAATCACCCATTACATTTGACATTTGACGAAAGAGGAGTTTGTAGCGGTTGCAGAGTACACGAGGAAAAGAACATTCTAGATTGGGGTTACAGAGCAGGGCTACTAAACAGGATTCTAGAAAACTATCGCTGCCGCTCCCGAAAAAACTATGACTGTATTATCCCTGTAAGTGGCGCAAGAGACTCGTACTTTATTGTACATACGATAAAGAATATCTGCGGGATGAACCCCCTGCTAGTGACTTATAACAAACAGTACAATACTGCAGTCGGGACGCGTAATTTAGCGAACCTACGTATTAAATTTGATTGTGACATTCTCACTCAAACTATAAACCCTGAAGTCGTAAAAAAAATTACGAGAGCTACGCTACGGCGGTTTGGGAGCATTTATTGGCATTGCATTGCGGGTCAAACGGTATTTCCAGTACAAATAGCTGTCAAGTTTAAAATCCCATTAATTATATGGGGTGCTCACCAGGGACTGGATCAGGTAGGGATGTTCAGTCATCTTGACGAAGTGGAAATGACCCGCAAGTACCGAAAGGAACACGACTTAATGGGTTATGAAGCAGAGGATTTAATAAACGATTTTGATCATATAAGCCTCGAAGACGTCTTGCCTTACGTGTACCCCGATAATGCAGAATTGGCGAAGGTGGGGGTTAGGGGAGTATACCTGAACAACTATATTAGATGGGACTCTCGCACACAACATGAGCAGATGATTAGAGCTTACGATTATGAAACAGCGAAACAAACCCGAACCTTTGATACCTATAACGATGTAGATTGTTGGAATTACAGCGATCTACACGACTATTTAAAATGGTTAAAGCATGGGTATGGGAAAGTTGTCGATCATGCATCTCGCGAGATTCGGCTAGGGCACATAACTAGAGCTGAGGGGTTGAAACTTGTAGACCTTTTTTTGACCAAAGGGCCAAAAAATTTAGATTTATTTTTAGACTGGATAGGAATTACAGAGAACGCGTTTCATTACCTTGCAGATCAACATAGGAATAAGAACATTTGGTACCGAGACGAGGGCTGGAACTGGAAAATTTGCACTGAGTCACAGTATGGCTCCGTTAGTAGTGATACTAATTTACTACGACACAATCCCACTCACCGTACCCCACGATTTCAATTAACTAAAACCAGAGCGAGCTCCGACAGAACGCAGAAGTATATTTTAATCGGAAAAGGTCACGGGAATGTCTCTAACTGTCCAGGTGAGCAATGTTGATTTAGTCGCTGCGAAGTTTTTATCGGGTAAATAACAAAGCTTGAGTCAATGCTTAAAGTTAGATTCTGTGTCTCGACGGACATGTTACGCCTATTCAAAAACAACCTCGCAAAGCGGAGTAGAACACTCCCAACAATTTCAACGTTACAAGGCCAATTTACTTGGCCCCAAAGCAGAGGTTAAAAGTACCAGTCGAGAACTTTGAAGTGTGAAAGTCAAACGTGATCCAATTCACTGCAGTCCACAACAGTCCGCTTCCACGTCTCCTTGGTGCCGAACAGCGATTCAGGTACAGGAATTCTCTCGATAGATATGGTTTTTCATGGATTTTGGCGAGACTCTTGTCAAAGAAGTACCCACCCAGAGCATTCTGTGACTGGGTGCACGGTTGGGTGTGGTGGGATGAGCTTATGAAAGTTGAAGATTTTATTGGGGCTAAAGGCACAGATAGAAACTCATCGATTGTGGTGGGCAGCTTGACAGAACTTGAAGTATTCGCCAAAGAGGGCTATACGAACGTAAGTGTTGGCGGACTTCCGTTTGCCTATCTGAGCGACCAACAAACTCCCCGATGTGAACATAGCCTACTCGCCTTTATCGGAAAGTCTGCCGAAGGTGAGCGCTTCGATGTGCTCGATACGAACTATCTCGACTTCTTAGCTTCACAAGCGGGCGCATTCGAAAACATATACGTCTCAATCGCTACATTTGATCAATCTGAGAGAATAATCCGAGAGATAAGCAGACGATCGCTTACACCTGTCGCGGGCGCTAGCCCAACAGACAAGCGTTCTCTTTTGCGCACCCGCATTGCTTTGGAACACTGTAAATATGTGTCAAGCAACACGTTCGGAAGTCACATTGCTTACGCACTTTCAGCGGGGTGCCGAGTCTCAATTTTTACACCCACTTATAAATATAATACAAAGGTTTGGCTACATAGTCTGCACGGATACAGTAAAACTTATGCAGATCGAATTGAGTACGTACACAGCGAACCATATTTGCGAAAAAAATGGCCCTTGTTGTTTAGAGATATACCTAGGAATGGTTACTGTGATATCTCTGAGGGACTCCGGTACATAGGTAGTAATAACAGGTTGAATTCGAGGGAGATTATAAAGGTTTTGGGTTGGAACCTGAGTGGTCAACTGAGGGGTTACACAAGTGGGGGGCTAAGAAGAGCCTACCGTAAAGCGTTAGGGTTTAAATTGTTTTTCCTGCGCGCCTGATCAGTTCCATTGCGCTAATGAAAAATATAAAATCTAGAAAATTTCTGTAGTGTTGGTTCCTCTTTTGGCCAGCGCAAATTTGAATGCTTAAAACTTTTGCGCCGACAAACGCACCAGTTTCTCAGTAGATACCTAAAGAAAGTTTTTTATATTGGGAGTAAACATCATCCGATCAGGTAATCAGTCACGCCCTTTACGCTGGTAATAACTTGTAATCGGTAATTTCTGTTATGCTTCTTTTTGTGAGATTTAGGGCGAAACTAGTGAGAATATACTAACGGTGAATTTTTCGCCGATTTCTTTATCGTTTTTTCCGAAAATCTAATTTAACTTCAATCGTAAGTGTTAAAAGATCAATGTCCTTAAGTAATAGCCATTTATATGACTGCCTCAGAATTCGAATGGTCGAAGAAAAGGTCATCGAGCTTTATCCTTCCGACCTAATTCAGAGTCCGGTTCATCTTTCTGTCGGTCAAGAGGCAGTTGCTGTTGGCGTTTGCGCGAACCTAACGTCCTCTGACTGGATTTTCATAAATTATCGGGGACACGCTTTTTATCTTGCTAAAGGCGGCCCGCTTCCTGAATTCTTTGCTGAACTCATGGGCAGGCGAACCGGACTGAGCAAGGGCAAAGCCGGATCGATGCACCTCGCCGCCCCCGAGGCTGGAGTTATGGGCGCCTCGGCTGTCGTGGCGTCAACTATATCTCATGCCGTTGGCGCTGCACTGGCCGCGAAGATCAAAAAGGAGCGTGAGCGCGTGTTTGTTGCAAACTTTGGTGATGGAGCTATGGAGCAGGGTGTGTTCCATGAGTCCCTTAATTTTGCGGCGTTGTATCGCGTTCCAGTTCTATTTTTGTGCGAAGACAACGAGCTTGCAATTCACGCAAAAGCGTCTGTTCGTCAGTCTTTTGTGCTCGAGTCGTTAGTTGGTGCGTATGGAATTCCTTTTCTGCATATTGAAGAAGGATACGATCCTGACTTGGTTGCTCAGGCAGCGTCGAGAGCAGTCCGTCATGTACGTGCAACCCAGTCGCCTTTCTTTCTAAGAGTAAGAACCTGCCGCTACCTTGAGCACGTGGGCCCCGGAGAGGACTTCTGTGGCGGTTATCGTTTAGAGAAAGATCTGGCCGCTTGGAAGGCAAAAGATCCACTCATCCTGCGTAGGGGCGAGCTCGCGAAGTATGAAGAGGAAATACGATTGGAAATTGATACAGCTGTTGAATTCGCAATGAATTCCCGCTTCCCGGCAGAAGAGGACCTTTTGACTGATGTCCTCTAGAACCTATCGGACCGCTTTGGCTGATGCGATGAAATCGGCTATGAATAATTACGACCATACGCTAATCATTGGTCAGGGCGTGACGGATTTCAAGGGGATATTTGGAACAGTATCTGGGCTTAAAGAGCGCTTCCCCGATCGAATTATTGAAACACCTATTGCTGAGGATTCCATTGCTGGAATTTGTATTGGGGCGGCGTTAAACGGACTTTATCCGATTAACACGCACATTCGAGCAGATTTCAGTTTATTGACATTTAATCAATTAGTAAATCTTGCAGCGAAATACCGCTACATGTTCGGCGGGCTGTTCGAGGTGCCCTTGATGATGCGTATGGTCATTGGACGAAGTTGGGGTCAGGGTGCCCAGCATTCGCAAAGCCTGCAGTCATTGCTGGCGCATATACCTGGCCTCGTGGTGGTGATGCCCTCAAGCCCTTCGAGCATTCTTTACAGCTATCAATACGCTATTGAAGAGCATCGTGGACCAGTTGTATTTCTGGAGCATAGGCTCTTATATGAAATAGAGTTTGCTGATGATGAACCCATGCCATCGCTCGCTAATCCTCTTTTTGGTTCGTTCCTGGTTAGAGGGGGTCTAGACGTAACAGTCGTTGCTACCTCGGTTATGGTGCTCGAGGCAAAGCGGGCAGCTACTTACTTGGAGGGCTATGGGATATCAGTAGAAATTATCGATCTGCATTCGATTTCACATCCAGATAAATCTATGATTACAGAGAGTGTGAAGAAAACTAGAAAATTAGTTGTTGCTGATACATCATGGTCAGACTACGGTGTTGCCGCCGAAGTTGCAAAGATCGTTTGCGAGTGCAACCCAGCGCTTTTAGCGTGCCCCATTGTAAGTTTGGGCATGTCGAAAGCACCATGCCCTACTGCGAAAATACTGGAGGATCGGTATTATCCCGATGTTCATGATCTGGTCTCTTGCATTCTTGATTTGTGTGACCCTGAGAAGCAATTACGAGTGCCTTTGCCAAAAAAAGAATCAATGACTGATCACTATAGGCACTTCAAAGGACCATTTTAAAAAAACTATTAAAAATTGACTCTTTGACGAGTTCAGGTGAGAGCTAATATTGAAAAATAAGTAATTAAAATTAGTATGTTAGTTTTCCTAAACTGCACCTTAAAGTTGTTACAAATATCTTAAACACTCTATTAAAAATGAAAATGTCAAATCTAGAAGAAATACGTAGCGCCATTCATCAAAATGTCATAAACTACTGCGCCGAGTTTCACGATTTTAATTTTAATTCTAACAGTCCGATTTTGCGCCTTCACGAGCCGACCTTTAGCGCAGAGGAAATAAACGTCGCGATTGATGTTTTGCTAAGTACGCGAGTTACTATGGGTAAGAAGGTCAAAGGTTTTGAGAAGGAATTCGCCCAAGAATTTAACTTTGGGCACGGCGTGATGAATAACTCGGGTTCATCGGCCAACCTACTCAGTATTGCGGCGATCACCAACCCCGCGACTCCAGCCGGCCTTCGCCCGGGCGACGAGGTAATAGTCCCGGCCCTATCTTGGTCCACAACGGTCTGGCCAGTGATTCAGTTGGGACTAATTCCGGTAGTGGTGGACATCGATCCGGTGACTTTCAATATCGATCCCAATGAAATTGAACGGGCAATTGGGCCAAAAACTCGTGGTCTGATGCCGGTCCACGTCTATGGTAACCCCTGCGACATGAGCGCCATTACAGATATCTGCCAGCGTCGTGGTTTAATTCTTATCGAGGATTGCTGTGAGGCTTTGGGAGCCTCCTATGCGGGCACCGCGGTGGGGAAGTTCGGTCGCGTTGGCACGTTCAGCTTTTATTTCTCTCATCATATGACAACACTTGAAGGTGGGATCTGTGTAACAGACGATTTCCAGTTAGCCGAGTTGATGCGTATTCTGCGTGCTCACGGGTGGGTGCGTGAACTAGACAATCCCGAACCCTATTTGGAGAAATATAGCGAGTTCGACCCGCGTTTCCTGTTCGTTAACTTGGGTTACAACTTACGGGCTACAGAGTTGCAAGGGGCAATCGGCTCAGTCCAACTTCCAAAATTGAACGGTTATGTAGAGGCTCGCCGCGAGAACACGCGCGAGTTGCATCTCGCGCTCGGAAAGTGGTCCGAATTTTTCGACTTTCAAAGAGAAACCCCAAACGGATTTAGCTCCTGCTTTGGTTTTCCCTTGGTACGCAAGGCCGAAGCTGACTTCGCTCTTAACGATCTGACTCGCTTCCTCAATCAAGCTAAGATCGAGACTCGGCCAATTATCTGCGGTAACATCGCTCGCCAGCCCGCTATGAAGATGTACGAGCACCGCATTTGCGGCGACCTAAAGCACTCCTCTAACATTATGGAGAATGGGTTTTCTTTCGGCAATCACCAAGCGGTTGGAGTCGACGGCCGAGCTTACGTAGCCGAAAAAATTGAGGAGTTCCTCATCAAACGCAAGGCGTCTAATTGAGTACCAGACAAAGACGTGCGCTGATCACCGGTATCACTGGGATGGTTGGCTCGCATTTAGCAGAATACTTATTGAAGCACACCGACTGGGATATCTGGGGCATGTGTCGTTGGCGTAGCCCCCTCGATAACATTTCTGGGTTGGTACCGAGGATAAACACGAGCGATCGAGTGTACTTGGTCTATGGTGACTTACGCGATACTTTGTCGATCCAGGATGTCGTTTGCCGTAGTCAGCCAGACTATGTGTTTCATCTTGCTGCGCAGAGTTACCCAAAGTCGAGCTTTGACTCTCCACTTGATACTTTAGACACTAACATCCAGGGTACCACTCGTATCCTCGAGGCGCTAAGAAAGTTTCGCCACGATGCCATAGTACATGTCTGCGCATCATCTGAGGTTTTCGGTCGAGTTCCGAAGGAAAAACTACCAATTAATGAAGAGTGTACCTTTCATCCGGCCTCTCCCTACGCTATTTCCAAAGTTGGCACCGACTTAGTAGGGAGATATTATGCCGAAGCTTTTGGAATGATGGTGATGACCACCCGAATGTTTACCCATACCGGGCCGCGTCGAGGGGATGTGTTCGCCGAATCGAGTTTTGCGAAGCAAATTGCAATGATAGAAGCTGGGTTGATACCGCCGATAGTCAAGGTGGGCAATCTAGATTCGCTGCGCACCATTGCCGATGTGCGAGATGCAGTTCGCGCCTACTACATGCTGGTTACCATTAATCCTAAAGCGGGGGCATATTATAATATCGGGGGCACTCACTCCGCTACTGTAAGGCAGATTCTCGAGACCTTGATTTCAATGTCGGAATCCAAAGACGAAATAAAAGTCGAAATTGATTCTGAGCGCCTGCGTCCGATCGACGCCGATTTGCAACTGCCAAATACCACTAAGTTTGAAGAGCACACCGGCTGGCGGCCTGAAATAAGCTATGAAGAAACAATGACTGACTTGCTTAATTACTGGCGAGATCAGATTAATTGTCGTGGGAATGCATTCCTTACGCGCTAGGGTTTTCTGATTCGTTTACCGATTTTGAAGACTCTACCTCCCGATGCGATTATCCTAGCCGGTGGAATGGGCACACGGCTGAGGGGCATTCTTCCTAATCAACAAAAAGTTGTCGCCCGAGTGGCTGGTGAACCTTTTCTGTTAAGCATTCTGCGCAAATTTCAAGCTGCCGGTATAAATCGTGTGGTACTTGCACTCGGCCATCGAGCAGATGATGTGAAAAAAGCTCTTAACTTGGGGATACCCTCTGGAATGACAGTCCTTCCTTCAATTGAACATCAGCCGATGGGCACTGGGGGCGCAATACGTCGAGCCATATCGCTGATTGGAAGCAACGATGTGTTGGTCGCCAATGGCGATTCTCTGATCGACTATCCGATTGCTGATTTGATTGAGTTCCATAGGAGATGTCACGCTCGGGCGACGTTACTACTCTGTGAGGTCCCTGATGTAAGCCGATACGGCTCGGTCACTATTGATACCGCTGGTACCATTCTCTCTTTTCGAGAGAAGCGAGCGGGCCATTGCTATCCCGGTTTCATTAACGCTGGGGTGTATATGATGGCTCGGACGCTAGTTGAAAGTTTTCCCGACGGGCCTCACGCCTTAGAGACCGAGGTGCTTCCAGGACTTTGCGGTCGCGGTCTTTATGGATTAACTACGCGCGCGCCTTTTATTGATATCGGTACCCCGGACGACTATGGCAGGGCTACCGAATTTCTCGCAACGTTGGACCGAGATAGCTTTTGATCATTAGTCGAACCCCTTTTCGCATCTCCTTCTTTGGCGGCGGTACTGACTACGAGCCATGGTTCCGCGAACATGGTGGGGCTATCCTTTCGACTACTATAAATCGCTATTGTTATCTTAGTTGCCGTCATCTTCCACCTTTTTTTGATTATCGTAATCGCATCGTTTGGTCACAAATTGAAACTGTAAGCGATCATGATGAAATCATACATCCTGTGGTCCGGGAAGTGCTCAAGATGATGCAACTGCAGGGAGTCGAGATCCATCATGACGGAGACCTTCCATCCCGCGCTGGCTTGGGCTCTAGCTCATCCTTCACGGTGGGCATACTAAATGCCCTGAACGGGCTCACGGGTAAGATCAGTACAAAGGAGCAGCTAGCACGATCTGCGATTTACGTTGAACGAGAATTGCTCCGCGAAAATGGTGGCGTTCAAGATCAAATTGCTGCTGCCTACGGCGGCTTTAACAAGATCGAGATTGGTCGTAATGGCGCTTTTCGAGTTATCCCGATGACGCTACCACCAACCAAAATATTAGCGTTGCAGGAAAGACTGTTGATGTTCTATACAGGAACATCGCGAATAAGCTCAAACATTGCCGGAGAAACGATAAAGACGATTCCGAATAAGACTTCGGAACTACACCGTATGCGCCAAATGGTCGACGAGGCGATCGAAATCCTAAATTGCGACAGGGATATCAATGATTTTGGAAGACTTCTTGATGAGGCTTGGCAGATCAAGCGTCAACTAAACGCTCGTATTGCACCCAATTTTGTTCATGACATATACGACACCGCAAAAAGATCTGGAGCGCTCGGTGGGAAACTACTCGGCGCAGGAGGTGGTGGATTTATGCTGTTTTTTGTGCCGCCCGAATCTAGAGAAAGGGTATTAGCAGAGCTCCATAACCTGCTCGTAGTTCCAATCGAGTTTGAGGGCGCAGGTAGCCAGGTCATTTTTTACGATCCTGATCACTACTCAGCGCTCTCAAAGGGTGAAAACTTAATATCAAAGTATTTGAATATTCCCAAATAAATCGGGAATGCCAGAATTAAACTTAGCAATCGTGGAGGATTCATATGAAGAAGAAAGTATTGGTTTGCGGAGCGACTGGTTTTATCGGTCGAAACATGGTGGAGCAACTCGCTAAGCGGCCTGATTTAGAAATAGTTGCCGTACGCTATACGAGACCGGAATACGCTGTTGACTCCGCTGTAAATCCTGTTATTTGGCATCAGGCTGACCTTCGCAATCCGGCTGACGTCTCTCGTATTACAAAAGGGGCGGATGTGATCATTCAGGCTGCAGCCACTACAAGCGGGGCAAAAGATATCGTGACTCGACCCTACATTCATGTCACCGACAATGCAATAATGAACAGCTATTTGTTGCGCGAAGCTTTTCAACAAAAAGTAAAGCATTTCATTTTTTTTAGCTGTACAGTTATGTACGAGTCCAGCAATAAAGCATTGAAAGAAAGCGATTGGAATGGAGCCATTCCAATTAATGAGCGTTACTTCGGGGTCGGCAATACGAAGGTGTATATTGAGAAGATGTTAGAGTTTTTTAGTTCGATTTCAGACCTAAAAACAACCGCAATTCGACACTCGAACATCTACGGGCCGTACGATAAATTCGACCTTGAACGAAGTCATGTATTTGGTGCGACAGTTACGAAGACGATGATTGCCGAGAGGGAAATTGTTGTCTGGGGTTCAGGGGAAGAAGAACGTGACCTGTTACATGTAGACGATTTAGTACGTTTCGTTGAAGCTGCGATGGAAAATCAGCGACATAAGTATAGACTCTATAACTGCGGCCTAGGAAAAAAAACTAGTATTAGAAATCTAGTTGAAAAAATTGTTAAGGCGAGCGGAAAAAATTTAGAAATAAAGCATGATCTGTCTCAGCCAACGATTAAGACTAGTTTGTTTCTCGATAACTCAAAAGCAACAGAAGAGATTAATTGGAAACCGTCTGTCGATCTTGAGGAAGGGATTCAAAGGACAGTTCGTTGGTGGCGGGATAGTATTAATACGAATGCAGTCAAGGATAGATTATGAACTTCTTTTCCTCTAAAAGAGTGCTCGTAACCGGCGGAACCGGTATGATTGGCCAGCCCTTGTGTGAGATGTTGGTAAATGCTGGTGCAGAGGTAACTGTCGCCAGTCTTGACGAGTCAGATCGCGCCCCGACTGGAACGATTTTTCGCAAACTTGATCTGCGCAGCTTTGAAAACTGCATGTCTGTTACAGAAACGCAGGACATTGTGTTTCATCTTGCCGGCGTGAAAGGTAGCCCAAAAATGACGGCGGAACGGCCTGCGAGTTTCTTTGTTCCTACCCTGCAATTCAGTATAAATATGATGGAGGCCGCACGTCGGAACGGCGTAAAAAATTACTTGTTTACCAGTAGTGTGGGCGTCTATCAGCCCGCTGACATTTTCTATGAAGACAGCGTGTGGAGTACGTTTCCAAGCTCGAACGACCGCTTCGCTGGGTGGGCTAAGCGCATGTGCGAGTTGCAGGCCGAAGCTTATCGGATTGAGTACGGATGGGACAAAATCTCGATAGTGCGCCCGGCGAATGTCTACGGACCCTTTGATAACTTCGACCCAGATAATGCAATGGTTATACCGAGTTTGATACACCGAGCCTTAACAGATGCAGGACCATTGATTGTCTGGGGTGATGGCTCTCCTATCCGTGACTTTATTCACGCGCGCGATGTCGCACGCGGAATGATGCAGGTTGTCGCGAATGGTGTGAGCGAACCGGTCAACCTGGGTAGTGGTGATGGTGTGACAATTAAAAAAGTTGCTGAAGCAATTGCCGATGCTACGGGCAAAGAGTTAATTTGGGATATAACTAAGCCAAAAGGTGATGCGAAACGACTGATGGACATGACTCGTGCGCGAAAACATGGCTTTAACTGTGAGGTCCGACTTGAAGAAGGAATCGCGGAAACTATTGAATGGTACAAAAAATTTAAAAGCTTAGCGAACGCAAGATATAACTCCTTTACCGAGGCAATATTAAAACCAGAGTGAGCTTCGCATTAATCACCGGGACTGGAAGCGGGTTAGGCGCCTATTTGGCGCGCACGGTCCCCCACCATACGGTACGATTTAATAGGATGGGTTATCGGCCGCAGTTTGCAGTTCCCAAAGATGGCTATGAGCTTATTATTCACGCCGCCTTTGGTATGCCAACGACTCAAGAGTCAGAGCGAGACTATGTTAACTCCCAAATCCGCTTGGCTAACTCAGTTTTAAGGCTTCCATCAAAACGGTATATTTTCATTTCTAGTATAGATGTCTTAAATAGTGGTTCTCTTTTAACAATATATGCAAAGGCCAAGCTTGAAGTGGAGGCGGTTTTTGGAGGTGTCAAATCCGCCTTAATTCTCCGTCCCGGGGCACTAATTGGTCACGGGATGAGAGATAGTCAACTTATGAGAATTATTCGCGGTGACAAACTCAGGTTAACGTTGTCTAAACTGTCGACCTTTCATATAGTGTTTTATGATGATGTCTTATCGGCAATTAGTGATTTGACCGAAGGTGTGTACGTACTAGCTGCGCGCAGGACTGTGTCACTCCAGGAGGTAGCAGATAAATTTCAGAGAGCGCCAAGTTGGGGAAGTCATGAATATTTGACTGTAACTGAGCCTTTCAAATGTCCTGTATATCGCAATAGCGCATTAGAGTCCATCGACCCTATTGATCGGCTTAAAAGATTCGTAAAAATGTCTTAATCGCGGCGCTGGACCGATGGCGTTTTACTTTATGCGGCAGACATTAACTTTTGCCCCAAAGTTGAACGGAGTTTTAAGCCATGGCGCGCCCTTTCTTTCCCAGCAAAGGCAAGGTTTGCAATACCGTGACCTCGCGTCGAGTATCGGGACTCGATATTGCCACACGTGCCTCGTGCGATCAAAACAACTGCCTATTATCCAATATTCCTAGAATGGGTAACAATAAAAGTTATCTTAATTGTATTTGCCGAAAGTCGCAGCTCGTCGAATATTTTTAATTCAGAAGTGAATTAAAAAGTTGATCTTTCTAAATCAAAAACCAGAATCAACATGCTTTCAATAGCCGGTTTAACAGTATGGGTCGCGGGGCATGGGGGCATGCTTGGAAGAGCTTTGGTACGACGTCTGAATCAAGAGGGTTGTAGGATAATCACTGCGTCGCGTGCAGAATTGGACCTAACGCGCCAATCTGAGGTCGAGGATTGGGTTGTTGAAAACCGCCCAGAATTGATTTTTCTCGCAGCGGCAAAGGTTGGTGGTATTCACGCAAATGCGACCTATCCAGCTGATTTCATTTATCAGAATATTACCATCCAGACTAATGTCATCGAGTCGGCGCGCCGCTGTAAGGTACGTAAGCTCGTTTTCTATGGATCAAGCTGCACTTATCCAAAGTCTGCTCCTCAGCCAGTGACTGAGAGCCGGTTGCTCGAGGGCATGCCAGAGCTGACAAACGTTTGGTACGCCGTAGCAAAAATAGCTGGGATCAAGATGATTGAAGCCTATCGAAACCAGTTTGGATGCGACTTTATAAATCTGATGCCTGCGAATGCCTATGGCCCATGGGATAACTTTAATTTGCGAGATAGCCATGTCATACCTGCGATGATCCGTAAATTCTATGCCGCACGCGAGCGAAATGCCGACTCAGTCGAGATTTGGGGAACAGGTACTCCGTTGAGAGAGTTTTTGTTTGTTGATGACTTAGCAGATGCATCAGTATTTCTGGCTAAACATTATTCTGAACCAGACTTAATTAATGTTGGGACGGGCGAAGAAGTTGCCGTTTCGACACTGGCTGAGAAAATAGCTGAACTCACTGGTTACGAGGGGCGAATTGTATTCGACGCAACCAAACCAGATGGATCCCCCCGCAAACTCCTAGATTCAACCCGTTTGAACGCACTCGGCTGGAGACCAGAAACCTCTCTTTCTGACGGCTTAGCAACAACCTATGAGTGGTTTAAACAGAGCAAGATTCAATGGTATGAGTAACATAATTTATCTTAGACGCGGAAAAAATAGTATAAAAATAATCCCAGATAAGCAACGAATACAAGCAGAAATATGTGTAAGACTAATAAACTAGCGAATCCCCTAATTCGTAGATTGTCTTTATTTAATTGGACGATAAATGACGACGTGTAATACTCTGGTTACAAATCCTATACTCTGCCTAATTATTCCAACCTACAATAGAGCAAATGCACTATTAGAGCTTCTTGATTGTTTGAACGAAAAAGCTCGTTGCCTTGAAGGAACTTCAATTTTTATAAACTCTTCGAGTGATGATGGTACAGACGAATATGTCAAAAAACGAATTTCAGGCTTAAGAAAAAATCTAAGCATCAAATTCATTAGTACTCCGAAGAGAAGCCTTTCAGTTGCAATAAAGGAGTCTCTACTATCAGCTCCCGGAGATTATAAGGCTGTAATTGCCGACGACTACATAATTTATCCAAACGATATTCCAAAGATAATATCTGAACTAAGAGAGTTGAGACCTCTATTTTATCGAAGTTACTTCGTCGGATATCACTTTCATGATCAAGCATCATGCCGAATATACAAAAAACCTGAGTCTATTTTATTCGCCGCGCAGCATCTCGGCTTTATATACTCTGCTGAGGCAGTAGAGATGTTAATAGAAAGTGATGCATTATGCTTTCGTTCAGAGCATAACGAGTCAAAAGAACTCGCATGGATTCATCGTGTACATTGGGTCAGTGCAATTATTGCGGAGTTATTATTTCTTGCAATCGAAAAGTATCCCCGACGCTTTGTATATTCCGGTAGTAAACTGGTTGGTTTCTCTTCCAGAAATTATGCATCCGAGCAGGGGAAAGTCTCTACTTATCCTTATTGGCACGCTGCATTTTTCTCGGAAGAAACGTGGTCAGTGGTAACGCTAATTTGTAAGCTGTCGGAAAAGTATCCTTCAAACTACAATCATCGACTTCGATCGAGACTCATTAATGCATACGTGTTTGATTTCATTTTAAAGACATTTCAGTTTTATAAGTCCTCTGGTCTCTATGCAAACATCAGCGTTATTTCAAGAGCCAAAAAATTGTTAAAAATTTTTAAGTACCTCTGATACTTTTCGCATTACAAGTTAGAGCAGAGGTTAAATATGGTTATTCTCGCCTTATTTAGCAGAACAAGCACTTTGAAGTAAATTTTCTTTTAAAATAATTGTCAAGCATTCAAGTGCTCGGTGGTACTCATCCGCTTTTTAACGGGTATCGGAAGTAAACATTAAGCGGTCATGGCCAACCGCTGTTTTGACGTGAGGTCACAAGGATTAGTCGGCCCTTATCCAAAATCTAAATGACAGAAAAACATTCCGTGGCAATTCTACTGCCTGATCTGCGAGGGGGTGGCGCTGAACGAGTTGCGACTAATTTGGCAAATGCTTTTGTAAGGCGTGGTTTTGTAGTCGATGTCATTCTGTTATCTAAGACCGGTCCGTTCTTGCGGGATCTATCCGCTGATATTGAGGTAGTCGATCTCCGGGTGCCTCGGTTTCGCTATGCGATTTTTCCGTTGGTGCGCTACCTAAGGCGGAGACGACCAGACGCACTACTTGCTTTTATGTGGCCGATCACGGTGTTGTCAATATGGGCAGCAAAGATCGCACAAGCGAAGACCCGCGTAGTAGTCGTTGAGCACACTACGTGGTCTCGAGACGAGATTGCTCGCTCGTTCTTCGGGAGGCTCGCTGTCAAAATAACCATGTATTTATCGTTCCCAGCCGCTAATACGGTTGTTGCTGTTTCGCGTGGAGCGGCAGATGATCTATCCCGTTTCGCGCAACTTGACCGCTCAGCAATTCACGTCATTTATAACCCTATCGTCGGCATGGTTCAACCATTTGATGATAGACCGTGCGCGCCCGATACTTGGTGGTTTGGTGCCCACTATCGGATACTTGCTGTCGGCGCTTTGAAGCCTATCAAAGATTATGCGACTCTGTTGACAGCGTTGAGATACCTGCGTAACCGACTGGATGCACGTCTCCTGATTCTCGGTGAAGGCGGATGCCGTTATGCGCTGGAAACACAGGCAAGGGATCTCGACCTAGAAAGGTTTGTATTTGTGCCTGGATTTGAGAAGAATTTAACACCATACTACCGACGGGCGGACTTACTCGTTTTGTCTTCAATCGGCGAAGGATTTGGCAACGTTCTCGTTGAGTCGTTAGAGGCGGGAACGCCGGTGGTTAGCACCGATTGTCAAAGCGGGCCGCGAGAGATATTACTTAACGGTAAGTATGGCGAATTAGTGCCAGTAAACGATCCGGCGGCCCTAGCGTCAGCTATGCTGAAGTCATTAACTTCTAGACATGACCCCGCTCCACTCAAGGCGCGAGCACAGGATTTTTCGATCGAAAAAGCTGTAAATCAATATCTGAAACTGCTATTCCCGTGTCTAACTCATCAAGAGCCGCTGTAAACGAATGCGCCTCGCGACCCGATCTTCATCAGACAGCCTTTATTTTGCAATCGATGGTCTTGTGTCTTCAGGAACTCCATTGCTCAGCTTCTCGACTGATAATTACCCATCCGAGCAGGCAAAAATAACGACTCATCCTTATTTGCACGCCGCTTTTTTCTCTGAAGAAACTTGGTCTGTAATAGCCCTCATTTATAAATTAGCGAAAAAATATCGCTCAGTTTATAATGAAAGGCTTCGAACCAGACTCATTAATTCGTACATATTTGACTCTGTAATACGGACATTTAATTTTTATGTTTCATCCGGTCTTTATAAAAAAGATGGTTTATTTTCTAGAGTAAAGAAAGTTTTAAAGATTGTTAAATATTTCTAAATGGGGTGATATGTCAGGGCGGAGTCGGGAGGCATTTGAGTATTCAGTTTTAATAGTTCGGAAGAGCAAAAGCCGTGAGTACTCTTAAATCCCGCGTCGCCACACTTCGCTCTCCAGGGATTCTAGCGTTTGAAGATGAGGAGCTGAGCCTGAATTTGGATGCTAACGATATTCTTTGCGAGTCATTGGTTTCGGTTATCTCGCCGGGTACGGAGTTAGCGGCCTATCGTGGCGCCCCTCCGCTGCGTTCTGGCGTTAGTTATCCTCGTGTTGTTGGGTATTGCAATGTAGCAAGGGTTATTGCGAAAGGGGTCGGCGTTTGTACCATTGAATTGGGAGACCGAGTACTAACGCTGCAGAGTCATCGATCGCATTTTCAATCAAATGTTTCAGAAATATTGTGTTTAGTACCATCGGGAATTAGCAGTAGTGAGGCCGCTTGCAGTTACCTATATCAACTCGGTTACAATGCAGTCCTCCGAGGTGGAGTTCGTCTTGGATCTACGGTGGGTGTAGTTGGAATGGGCGCACTAGGGCTTACTTCTGTAGCCATGGCAGCGCTTGCTGGAGGCCGAGTGTTTGGCCTATCGGACTATGAAGGTGCAAGCGACAGAGTGTGCCGACTTGGCGGTTTAGCATGTTTCTCAAGGAGAGATACCGAGGTGTTTTTGGCTGCGCTAGGTAAGCAGCGTGCTCAGGTCATTGTGAGCACCACGGGCGATTGGAGCGACTGGCGTATCGCTTTAGACGCTGCCGGAGATCAAGGAACCGTTGTCGTACTTGGGTTTCCTGGTCGTGAGTCAAACGATATACCTTTGAATCCGCTCGACAGCCGAACTTTTTACACAAAACAGCTTCGACTGATAGCAGCGGGTCACTCCCCTAGGTTGCCCGATCCGAACGGTTTTTTGCCATTTAACCTTAGGGACAATATAGAACGAATTTTGGGGTGGATAGCTACTGGAGTTTTACAACCAAGCTGGCTTTTGTCAGGAGAATTCGAAGGGTCAGCTATAAAAGAGGCTTACGAGTCTCTGATAAGACGCGAAAATGGAGCCATAACCTATTCGTTAACCTGGGGAAATGAATGAGCGACCTCCGGGGTGCTGTAATTGGTTGTGGACGTATGGGAGCATTTACAAGTGAACTAATGCTCAAATGGGCACCGAAATGCTGGCATCCGCTAAGTCATTGTGAGGCTTTGGATTCTGCTTCGAACGTTAAACTCGTCGCTGTTTGTGACCTCGATGTTCAGCGAATCGAGCGTGTTCTAGCGCTTTATCCTGAGGTGGGCGGGTTTACTTGTTATGACGAGCTTCTATCTAAAATGTGCCCCGATATTCTTTGTGTCGCTACTCGAGCGCCGGGTCGAGCGATTATAGTTGAACGTGCGGCAATGTGCGGGGTACGTGGCTTACACCTGGAAAAACCGCTTTGCAACAGCATGACGGAGCTTGAGTCTATTGAGATAATATTTGATTCGACGGATTTAGTCTGCACTTACGGAACACTTCGGCGCTATATGCCTACTTTTCAGCGGGCGCGCGAGTTGGTCCAGTCTGGATGCTTAGGACCGTTGAATGAGATTCAAGTGTGCTTTGGTTCCCAGCCTCTCATGTGGACTCATCCACACTCATTCGACCTACTTTCTTTTTTCGCTGACGACACCGATGTAGTTAAGATTTCAGCATGCTTAATAGATGAGGGGATAGAGCGAAATGGGGCGTATTTAGAAGGTGACCCAATTGTTAAATCTGTAACTATTGAATTTTCCTCAGGTGTAACAGGCCTCATCACGCAGTCCGGTGGCAACGATGTTGTGCTAACTTGTCGTGATGGCTCGGTTACTGTTGAGTCTGGTGGTCGACGAATTCGCTTACGTGAGTCGCTTGGCGAGGGTGATCCTTATTGGGATGCTCTGACGACGGATTACTTTACAGGAGAATCCGGAGGGACAAGGTTAGCAATAGAACGTCTCGCTAAAGGGTTGCGAGATTCATCGCTAAAACATATCTCCCTCGATAAAGACGCAATTATCATCGGGCAAAAGCTACTTTTTGCTAGTGTGCAATCGTACCTAGAGGGCGGGCGTGCCGTTTCACCCAGCGACATCGATCCAATGCTTTGTATCTCCGGCCGGAGCCCCGATGGTCGATATGCCTAAAGCCCATTTATGCTACCTTCAATTACCCAAATTTTGCCTGCGAGCCCTCGGAATTAAACAAAATAAAACCTAAGGCAAAAAATTGCCTGCAAATAAATTTTTAAGACGATTTAGAAACAACTCTATACATAAATTCGATATATGCTTAGTCCCAGAAAAACTAACCCTGATCCTAACCTAAACCCCGCAGCATTACCCAGTGATGAGAAGTTTGGTTGGTTTTTCTGTGTGGTTTTCATTTTCATAGCGGGATGGTTTGCATGGAGATCAAGCTTTGTTTGGTCAGCAATCTTCGGGGGTGCGTCAGCAGTTTGTGCTTTCCTCGCTTTAGCTACCCCTAATACCCTTCGACCTCTAAATCGTAATTGGTACAGTCTCGGAGTATTGCTCGGGAAGATTATTAACCCCATGGTTTTGGGGATTGTTTTCTTTGTGCTGATTACTCCAGTATCTCTTGTTACGAGACTGTTTGGGCGTGATGAACTGAAGACACGCAAACGAACCGTGGAAAGTTATTGGGTTCATCGGGCGCATCCCAGCCCGCCGCCAGAGTCATTTAGAAATCAATTTTAGGGAAACATAATGGAATTTATCAAAGAAATGTGGGCTTTTCTCCGTTCGCGAAAGAAACTTTGGCTAGCTCCAATCATCTCGGTTATGGTCATAATCGGGGGCTTGTTGATTCTCGCGCAAGGCTCTGTGGTTGCCCCATTTATCTACACCTTGTTCTAACTCGCAATGAAGATACTTGGGATCTCGGCTTTTTATCACGACGCTGCAGCATGCGTTGTTATCAATGGCGAGATAATTGCAGCTGCTCAAGAGGAACGATTTACACGCAAAAAGCACGACGCAAACTTTCCCGTTCACGCTATTAGTTACTGCTTAAGTGAGGCTAAGATTGCATCAAAGGACCTAAACTATATTGTTTTCTATGACAAACCGTTTCTAAAGTTTGACCGTTTGCTTGAGACTTATCTTGCATTTGCACCAAAAGGGTTCAAGAGTTTCGCTACATCACTTCCGATTTGGCTCAAAGATAAGCTATTTCAGAAAACGGTCATCATTAATGCTTTGAGAGAAATGTGGGGAAAAGAGAGCAGGTGGGAAGAAAAGTTACTTTTCTCTGAGCATCATCTAAGTCATGCGGCAAGCGCCTTTTTCCCAAGCCCCTTTGATCGTGCTGCCGTACTTACAATGGATGGAGTTGGCGAATGGACCACCACGTCTCTTGCTGTGGGTAATGGACATGAACTTTCTATTCATAAAGAGATTCACTTTCCACATTCTGTGGGCTTACTTTATTCAGCGATAACCTATTACATAGGATTTAAGGTTAATAGTGGCGAGTACAAGGTTATGGGGCTTGCGCCGTATGGTGAGCCAAAGTACGCAACATTAATTAAAGATAACCTCATTGACATCAAAGAAGATGGCTCATATGCGTTGGATATAAGCTACTTCGACTACTGTACTGGCTTAACGATGACCAATCAGAAGTTTGACGCGCTGTTCGGGGGCCCTCCACGAAAACAAGAATCGACACTTACACAGCGCGAAATGGATATAGCCGCATCTATCCAAGTTGTTTTGGAAGAAGTGGTGCTCAAGCTCGCTAAGGATGTTAGGAAAACTACGGGAGAAAAAAACCTTTGTTTAGCTGGCGGAGTGGCACTTAATTGTGTAGCAAATGGGAAGCTTTTGCGGGAAAGGGTTTTTGACCATCTATGGATACAGCCAGCGGCTGGTGATGCTGGCGGCGCGTTGGGTGCAGCCCTTGGTGCCTACCATATCATGCTCGACCAGCCGCGCAAAGTTTCAACTGGTCTTGACGCGATGCAAGGTTCTTATCTCGGACCAGAATTTGACCAGCAAGACATTACCGCACGGCTGACACGCTGCGGCGCAGTATTTAAAAACCTGACAGAAGCTGATTTGGTTGCGGAAACAGCGCAAGCTTTGGTAAACGGTAAGGCTGTAGGTTGGATGAATGGGCGGATGGAGTTTGGCCCTCGTGCTCTAGGTGGTCGTAGCATCATCGCAGATCCACGGTCGCCCAGCATGCAAAAAATGCTCAACATCAAAGTCAAATACAGAGAATCCTTTAGACCGTTTGCGCCAAGCGTTCTAAGAGAGGATGTCTCGATCTGGTTTGAGTTAGAGGGTGATAGTCCCTACATGCTTTTTGTGGCTAATGTGGTTAAAGATATGCGCCGCAGAATGACTGCAGAAGAGCAAGCACTGTTTGGCATCGAGAAGCTCAATGTGCCGCGCTCAGAAATTCCTGCAGTTACGCATGTTGACTACTCCGCACGAATACAAACCGTACACAAAGAAACCAATCCGCGATATCATTCGCTCATAAAAAAATTTAAAGCGCTAAGCGGCTGTCCAGTGATTGTCAATACATCTTTTAATGTGCGCGGTGAGCCGATTATTTGTACGCCCGAAGATGCGTTTAGATGCTTTATGGGTACAGAGCTTGATGTCTTGGTGGTCGGTAACTCTTTTCTAATAAAGACTGAACAATCAAAAAACCTATCAAGAGATTACAAGAAAGGCTACGAGCTAGACTAGTAGCCGGACATACATAAACTTTTGAATCTAACCGCTCCCGTAAGGATCATTTTTGTTGACCTTTTCCTACGTGAGGAGATTGAGAGTAGTGTCAGCCGGGACTTCTGCTCGTGCTTTGGTAAGAATGACAAGGTTTGTGAGTCTAGGTTCGCTGATTGCGCGGGCGGTAACACTAGCTAAATAAGTTTAGAAACAAAAGGTTAAAAAATGACGTTCAATAAAAAAAATAAATTATATGCAGCCTTAATTGTAATCTTTGTATCGTTGATTACAGTTAAAGCTATCGATTTAGTCGTAGGTTTTTATTCAACATCTGAAAAAGATACCAAGCCCCTATCAAAGCCCAGATCAATTGTCCTTAGAGAGACCCCACCTAATACTGATACCACGGTTTCTCCTTACGGAAACTATATGCAAGATACCGAAAATCTAGAATTTAAGAGGTATCGCCTCCGAACAGATCAGAATGGATTTATTGTTGGGCCGAAGGATTTTTCGGAAAAAATAAAGCAGAAAAGAGTAGACATAATTTTCTTTGGCGGCAGCACCACAGAGTCGTTATTTGTGAACGAAGAAACTCGGTTTCCTTATTTGGTGTCTGAGATGTTGCTAGATAAAGACGGAGAACCACTAAGGGTTCTAAACGGAGGTCTTTCGGGAAATAACACGATGCACTCAATCTTCGCTTTTCAGGCAAAAGGTATTCCCTTGGGAGCGAAGTTTGTTGTTCTAATGCACGCTGTAAATGATTTGTCAGCCTTATCAAAGAGTTTAACTTATTGGGAAACCGCGTCGGGGCGGGATTTAGTACGAGATCACATTTATGAAAATGTCGATATGTACCAAGACAAAAGTTATTTGTACAAGATTTTTCAGAAAATGAAAGATTTTTTCGTACCGAATATTTGGTTAAAGATAAGGCATTTAATTGCACATCGCTTGGACGCTAACTTGAGCGTTGATGAATGGTCTAAATTTCGCAACAAGAGTTTCTCTTCGAAAGACATCGAGGCTGCTTTGCGCACCCAGTACAAAGCGGCGTTGGTGACTTTTGTTAGAGTTGCAAAAATTTGGGGTAGTGAGCCAGTCTTAATGACTCAATTCAATAGAATTCGGAAAGACGATATCTTTGTTAGAGGTGTGTTTGAGAAAAATAACCAGCCAGTTTCGTTCGATGAGTTTGTCCGTTTATACGCAATCGCTAACGATATTATTCGAGAGGTTGCGGCGAAAGAAAGTGTGCTTCTAATTGACCTAGATAAAGCAATTAAGCCGACTTCAAAATTTTTATACGACTCAGTACATTTAAATGAAGAAGGAAGCAGGAAAGTTGCTGACGTCATTTCGAGGGCATTAGCTCAGAATTCCTCACAACTACGTTTAAAGTGAGTGTGACTTTTTCGAAATTTAAAAATTATAAGACTTATATTTCTGCAGGAACTTTTCTGGCACATAGCCTTTCTGAGAGATCTAGATGAAACCTGGCATTCTCGTTATTTCTTACGACGGTATGCTAGAACCTTTGGGCCAGTCACAGGTGTTAACCTACCTTGAGAGGATAAGCCAGCTCCGACCCATCTATTTGATTAGTTTCGAGAAACCTGAAGACTTGGGAAAAGATTGCAGCGTAGCGGCTGTGAGCGCGCGGATGAACGCGGCTGGTATCGAATGGCATTGCTTGCGCTATCATAACAGGCCAACGTTCATAGCTACACTCTGGGACATTGCGCAAGGCGCAGCAATGGGTCTTTGGCTTACAGTGCGGCACCGTTTGGCTATTATTCAGGCGCGATCTTATGTGGCCTCCGTAATGGCGCTTATTATCAAGCGCCTCACGGGTGCGTGTTATATATTTGACATGCGAGGCTTCTGGGCCGACGAACGCGTAGATGGTGGTCTTTGGCCGCGTAACGGTCATCTCTATAAATTAGCGAAGTGGTTTGAGCGTCGGTTTTTATTGCGTGCTGACCACGTAGTTTCCCTGACGTATTCAGCGGTTCGCATTATGAAGGAGTTCTCGTATCTTCAAAGCCGGACGCCTCCATTCACTATCATTCCAACCTGTGCGGACTTGCAGCTTTTCAAGCCGAGGGCGGATACGAAGCGCGAAGGTCCGTTTACTTTGGGTTACGTCGGTACGGTTGGTACTTGGTATATGTTCAATGAGGTAGTTGCGACTATCATCATTCTGCTACGTCTCAAGCCTGAAGCTAGGTTCCTGGTCGTCAATCGTGGAGAGCACAGTTATATCCGGGAGTGTCTTATTGCTGCTGGAGTTCCAGAGTCGGCAATAGAACTCACTTCGGCGGCGCATTATGAGATGCCTGCGCTCATTGCGAGAATGCACGCGGCGGTTTTTTTCATTAAGCCGGTATTATCTAAACAGGCGTCTGCGCCAACTAAGCTCGCGGAATTCTTAGGCTGCGGGATACCTTGCTTGAGCAATACGGGGGTAGGCGATATGGCTGAACTGCTTCAGAACGAGGGAGTGGGCATTGCAATTAGGTCCTTTGACGAGGCTAGTTTGTATCAAGGCTTAACTCAATTACTTAGCCTGTGTGCTGATCCTAGAGTGTCTGAGAGGTGCGTTACTGCGGCTCAGCGGAATTTTTCTTTGGATGAAGGGGTTGTACGTTACGAAAGAATCTACAAGTCTCTTGGAGCCTAGTCTGAGGATCACCGTTCTTACCCGATATACACGACAAGGCGCAAGCAGTCGGCTACGTTTTCTTCAATACTTTACAGAACTTGAAAGTCGTGGATTCTCGCTACAACACGAACCCCTATTCCCAGATAATTACATTAAATTACTTCAGTCTGGGCGTTCGAAGCATTATGAATCTGTGCGTGCATTGTTGAGACGCATTGGGACTATGCGAGAAGTAAGGCAGACAGATGCGATCTGGATCGAAAAAGATGCTCTTCCCTGGTTGCCTGCGCGGCTAGAGATTAATCTAATCCCAGAGGAGATTCCGCTAGTTGTAGATTACGATGATGCCGTGTTCCACCAATACGACACTCACCCGAATCGATGGGTTCGCCGACTGTTAGCGGATAAACACCAAGCTTTGATGCAACGAGCAACCCTGGTAATTGCAGGCAATCAATATATTGCGGACTACGCCGAGCGCTCAGGGGCTCGTCGGGTAGAATTACTTCCGACGGTGATCGACTTTGATCGCTATAAACTACTGTATACTCAAGCAGATAAAACAGTAGATACGCCGCCTGTCGTGGGATGGATCGGACAGCGTTCAACGGCCAAATTTCTTCGTCCACTGGCCTCTGTATTTGAACGATTAAGTAATGAGGGGTTAATTCATCTTAGAGCAATCGGTATTGATACGGCTATGCTTGATCTACCGATGGTCTCTGAGACATGGAGTGAGGGGACAGAGGTGGAATCTCTCCAACGGCTGGATGTGGGCGTGATGCCGTTGGAGGATGGTCCTTTCGAGCGTGGTAAGTCCGGTTATAAACTGATTCAATACATGGCTTGCGGGCTTCCAGTAGTGGCTTCGCCAGTAGGCGTGAACACAAGTATAGTAGAGCATGGTATCAACGGGTTCCTAGCCAAGTCGCCAGAGGAGTGGGAGTGGGCTCTGAGAGCTTTGGCCGCAGATCCGACGCTTCGAAATCGCATGGGTCAGGCAGGGCGCTCCAAGGTTGAGCGTGAGTACTCTTTAAAAGTTACTGTGCCGCTGTTAGCTGAATGGTTAGCTGAAAGCGTTAGAGGAACAAGAGGCTGACTGCATACGTCAGATGGCGTCGTCCTCAGGGGTTATCTAGGCTCTCGATAGCTCTATCGCCGTTTAATGTTGCTTAACCGGCCTGAATTTGAGATTCGTTGGTCCCCTGCAGTTTGGTTATTTGTTGGTCGCACGCCTAGCTTTTGTATGTTTCTCGTTGACGCGCCCCTGCGGGCATGAATTTTTTTATTGGTTTATATTTGTCGTTATCAAAAATAAAACTATCAGTGCTGTTTTGGGTATCGGAGGTTGGTCTGAAAAAGATTTGGGTAATTTGATTCTATGTGCGGCTTAGCGGGTTTTTTAAGTACGAGAGTCAATGGACGATCCGCTGCTGAGCTTAATCGAACGGTCGCTCGTATGGCAGAAGCCTTAACTTCCCGTGGCCCAGATGATTCTGGTACTTGGGCAGACCTGAATTTTGGAATTGCGTTAGGACACCGACGTTTAGCGATCTTAGACCTGTCATCCGCGGGTCATCAACCAATGCACTCGAATAATGGGCGCTATACCATCGCTTTTAATGGTGAAATTTATAATCATTTTGCTATTAGAGCCGAATTATCTAATATGGGCGTTGGGATACCTTGGCGTGGCCACGCTGATACGGAAACTCTTCTTGCTGCAATTGAGCGCTGGGGAGTAGAGGGGACGTTAAAACGCTGCGTGGGTATGTTTGCTCTCGCACTTTGGGATACTAAACGCCACACGCTCACTCTAGCGCGAGACCGCCTCGGGGAAAAGCCTCTCTATTATGGTTGGTCAGGTGCCGGAAGCCCGAGTGCGTTTATCTTCGCTTCAGAGCTCAAAGCTATTCGTGCATATCCTGGCTTCAATGCACCTGTCTCTAGAGCAGCTCTGTCTCAATATCTACGCTTCACATATGTTCCCGCTCCATTAAGCATTTACGAAGGTGTGTTTAAGCTTGAGTCTGGCTGTATGCTCACGATTAAAGGTGCGCCACCAAAAGTTGCGCCATCAGAACCAATAGCGGTTGGTCAGCATTACGAAACCCTGGAGATGCATCGTTGGTGGTCGTTGGAAGATACGGTTACCGGGCAAAGGGCTAACACTTCAGGAAGTGAATGTGCTTCTGTTGATGCGCTAGAGGCAACGCTATCAAAAGCTGTAGAATATCAATCTTTAGCAGATGTGCCTTTAGGCGCTTTCCTCTCGGGCGGTATTGACTCCTCAACAATCGTCGCTCTCATGCAGAGCCAGTCTTCGCAACGAGTGAAAACCTTCACCATTGGCTTTAACGAAGCGGGCTTTGATGAGTCGCCCCACGCACGTGCGGTAGCGGACCATCTCGGAACCGATCACCACGAAACGAGAGTGTCTTCAAAGATGGCCCAGGATATTATTCCACTGTTGCCGTGGATGTATGACGAGCCGTTCGCAGATTCTTCTCAGATTCCTACCCATTTAGTCTGTAAGGCAGCGAGGCAGCATGTAACCGTTGCACTAAGTGGCGATGGCGGGGATGAGTTATTTGGTGGTTACAATAGGTATTTCTGGGGTGCAAGAATATGGCGTAAGGTCTCGTGGTTGCCACTACCTGTTCGCCAATTAATGGCAGGAGCTATCTGCGCGGTTCCGGTAAGCCGGTGGGATAATCTCGGCCGCGCGACTGGCATTACGAGATTTGGCGACAGGATTCACAAGTTGGGCTCGCGGCTTGGCTCCGTCCGAGACATTGACGACCTCTACTGGAGCTTGGTTTCTGAATGGGAACCCGCCTCAGTGATGAAAGATGTCAGCCAATTTAGTCCGTCTCCATGGGAAATTAACAACGCTTTACCCGCAGGACTTAACCCCGTTGAGCGCATGATGTTTCGCGACGCAGTCACGTACCTGCCTGACGACATCCTATGCAAGGTAGATAGAGCGGCAATGGCTTGCAGCCTGGAAACGCGCGTGCCCTTTCTTGATCATGGCGTTGTTGAGCTTGCCTGGAGGCTACCGATGAATATGAAGATCCGCGGGAACACAGGCAAATGGGCATTGCGTCAGGTTCTGTATAAGTATGTTCCCAAAGAGTTAATTGAGCGGCCCAAGGCAGGCTTTGCAATCCCCTTAGGGCAATGGTTACGCGGGCCACTGCGCGACTGGGCTGAGAGTCTGTTGGGTGAGAGCAGGATTCGCGAAGAGGGTTACTTTCATCCAGAGCCCATTCGCAAGGCTTGGGCTGAGCATCTAACGGGAACGCGTGATCATACGTCGAAGATTTGGACTATCCTGATGTTCCAGGCGTGGCTCGAGAACCAAGGACAGGCCTCTTAATTGAATGAAATTTCCAAAAAGCTTTTAGTTAAGGCACTGATGAGACTCGCAAAGAGATTTGTCAAGTCGTTTATACCAAGGGTATTGTTAGACCTCAGGATCTACTATATTTCAACTTATCCGTACATTAAGAAAGAATGCCCAATATGTAACTTCAGGGGTTATTTCCGATTAGTATGCCCTCGGTGCGAGTCACTGTCTCGACACCGTCTCTTCTGGTTTTGGTGGGCAAGGAACAGGGAGAAAATCAAGTCGCCGATCTTGCATTTTGCTCCGGAGGAATCGCTTTCTATTGGGCTTAGAAAGTTGTACGGTCTCGAATACCAAACAGCGGATTTGCTCAACAACTCAGACATCAAGCTTGATATTGAGAAGCTCAATATTGAGAATCGAACCATAGGAACAATCATATGCCATCACGTCTTAGAACATGTCGATGATAGTAAGGCCTTAAAGGAAGTGAGCCGAGTATTGGTTGAAGGCGGGGTATTCATATGTTCTGCGCCAATTATTGAGGGGTGGGAGAAAACATACAGAAATGATTCATTAGTAGGCAAAGATCATAGGCATGAATATTTCGGCCAGTCTGATCACTTGCGGTATTACGGTCGTGATTTTAGAGATAGCCTTCTCCAATCCGAATTACACTTAGATTGCGAATTTACTGCCGAGGCTGAGACAAGCGTAATATACGGACTCGAGCGCGGAGAAAAGATATTTATATGCTCCCCGATTATGAGCTCTTTTGTTACAGCACGTTATTAAGTTGTGGGGCTAGGTGCGTGGTTACCAAGTCATTTTGTACGAGTGCATGCTTGCGGTAAAACGGCCAACCGGTTCACAAATAACCAAAAACCTTGGAATTTTAAATTTTAAGTTCGTTTTTGATTGTTCTTATTACTGCA